>Ga0307507_10003937_pt1 | contig 27420 bp, 19 predicted proteins | sample 7_EM_MG_FD_207223 | JGI IMG/M metagenome (GOLD analysis project Ga0307507, IMG submission 207223) | Populus trichocarpa ectomycorrhiza microbial communities from riparian zone in the Pacific Northwest, United States - 7_EM | ecosystem: Host-associated > Plants > Roots > Unclassified | place...
CTGCGTGTCAAAAAAATACGACATAGGCTAGTCGGTCGAGTTGCCAAATGCCCTCAACTGCGCGCCAATTGCGTCAACCACCAACCATTGAGGCCATTGGTAGGGTACCATATTTTCCCGATGTTCTAACATCCTGCTAATAAATAGGGTTAACCCTTACAGCTAGTATCTTACGGTTAGTCTATATTTCTCTAATAAGGGAAGGCAGTTTTAGTCTATTCTCTAGCTAGATAAACTGTCTTTATTAAATGTTTAACTAAATATTAAAGTAGGACATCCATTTCTAGCTAAGGATTATATTATAGGACCCTAGGTCTAGGATATAGAAGGGGATATCAAATTAGCGTTATCTATTAATAGCAATATATAGCTTTAAGATATGGGTAACTGGCTTACTAGCTTAGCCGTTGTAGCCTTTTACTTAAATAGGCTTCTCTAATTAGGTAGTATTTACATTTAAGAACCTAGCAATATTATTTATATAAGCAGTATTTATAAAGGCAAAGCTATTTGCTCCAGTATTAATAGGGGCAGTTATATTAACTCTATATCTATTTTAAAATACTATATATAGAACTATAAAGTGTTTTCCACCTATTAGCTAACTTAGGTTAATCTTTTTAAGATTAATAGGGTACCCTAGGGGGGAGTCTTTCCCTAGGGTTCTTCTTTTCTTAACTTGTTAGACATTTCTTCTTTCTTTATCTCCTTAATATTACCTATATCCTTTAGCTCTAGGAGGATAAGGTAAAGTAACTATCCTTTTTATAATTAAAGTACATAACTGTAGTAGGGTTAATTAGGGTATTATAATAAGCATTAGCTAAAGGCGTAGTATATAGCAATTTAAATGGGGCTCGCAGGTAGGTAGTTATAACCACTTTTAGTGTAAGTGTAGTTATAGTTTGTCTTCTAGTGCCAGCTCCTATTAGTGCGGCGGATAGGTTCCAGTTATTATAGGACCTCTTTAGTTAATTAGAATAAGCATTAATTTATTTTAGTTCTAAATCTAGTAATAAATATTAGGTTATAAGTCTTTAGTAGGTTAGTAGGTCGTCTAAGGCTATTACAATCTTCTCTTATAGTTAGACTATTAGCTTATTATATAGGTCTAAACAGTAGTTCTTAAGGGGAACCTAGCCTTTGCCTACTAGGTATAAAAATTAGGTCTAGAACTTAGTAAAGGATTAGTTTAGTTTTATTATTAGGCGGTTATAGTTATAATAGGCATCCTATACTTTATTTAGATTAATATAGATAGCAGCCAAATGCTATATTATCTTATTAACAGATATAAACCGAATAGGTAACTTGTCCTTAAACTTAGCCTAGAGGTGTTACTAGGCATCCCTAATAGTTTAACTAAAGAGGTAGAGCATTTTAGCTTCTTTAGAGGTAAAATAATTATAGTTAACGTGGAGCTTTCCTTATACTTAAATCCTCTAATTTTTAAAAGTAGGGTCTATCCTGTTAAATAGTGGTTAAGGGTTAAGAAGCTTAACAGACTTTAATTATTTCGTTATTATATTTGTACTCTCTAGGGTATTATATTTGGTTAAGTAAATAGGTTAACTAAGGCTTTATAAAGGGAAGGCTAGACTGTTTTATAAAGCAGTAAGGCTTTCTAGGATCTCTTTTAGAGTCTCTTATATGCTTTAGGCTTAAAGATAATTAGCTTTCTAATTGGCTACAAGGGCATAAATCTGCTTATATACATTTGTAATATTATCGTTGTCTTTAATTTCTAATCCTAACTAGATCTTATATTCCTCTTAGGTAGAGGTAGATCTTTTAGATAAGCTTACTTTAGGTGCCATTATTAGCTTCTTAAGGATTATTAGAATTATATAATTTAGTTTTAATTTAGGGGTTCTTTTAGGGGTGTAGGTTAAGTACTGTCTGGCCTTTAAAAGTGAGATATTATTGGGGCCTTCCTAGGCATAATAGTATAAGTTTCTTAGTGTCTGAGTATAATATATTAACGCGTTATTGCAGATAAAGGTCTTCTTTTTAGGGTGGGATATTATTAAGGCCTTCCTAGGTAGTATAGGGAGAGCTTAGTATAATATAACGGCTTATATAAATGCCTCTAAACCAAAGCTTGTGGATTGCTATCTAATAAAGATACTAAGCTAAGGAGGAGGAAAGGTGGCTGCAAGGGTTTGTGTAAACAAATAGGTAGCGTGGGCCGCCAAGGCGCTAACAGTAGACGAGCTAATAGTAGGCGAGCAAACAGTAAGAAACAGTACCAGACAGTACCAGTCAGTATCAGACAGTACCAGGTGGCAGAATATGGCAGAATTTGGCAGGTGACGCGCTCTAGCACCGTCACAGTTATATGGGCAACCACTCCACCAGTTGTTATTACATTGTCGACTTCTTGTTTACCTACATACCCAGCCCAATAACAAGTCCACCGCGGTATTTCCCACAAGGCTTCGTTACAAGAATAAGTAAAAATAATATAATAATAGTCTGGTATTAATAAGAGAAAGAAGTTAACAATATAGGAAGTTTAGAGTTATTTTCTATATATGGTCCTACCTTTAATTTAGCTAATTAGATTAATATAATCAAGGTTATATGCACGGGCCTCCCCTTCTAAAAAGAACTTCAAACCTTACCCCTCTATATATTTCTTACCTTAATTACCACCTTATATAGTAATTTAGGACCCTCTTACGCTTAAAATACGTAGTAGCGTATACAAAGCGCGTTTTAGGAAACCTTAAGTAAATTTAGAGCCTAAATATGCGCCCCCACTAGCTCACCACCATACTGACTTTGTAATAGATGCCCATATACGGTTATTCTACCACAATAGCCCTACCAGAAGGACTCCTACCCACACCTTCCAATTCACGGCTTCTAATGGCGTGTATTACCATTAAAACAAGCCTAAAAACTAACTACTAGACTTATCCTAAGCCTTATTTTCTCTTAAAACTATACCATTATCAATTGCCACTAATATACCTCTTCTGCACCTAATATCCTGCCTTAATCGGATCTAATCTAGATTGAGACGAACAACCTCAAGGCCCGATTGGATTGGGCAGCTAATTTTAGGGCGATCAATCAGGCGTCGGACAGCCTGCAGATTAGCCGCTTAATTAGCCACCCTAATAGCTAAGAGCTTTTAAAGCTTTTAGTAATACTCTTTGCTTAATCAGCGGCCGTTACAACGGAATTAATAGAAGAAGGCGATAGATTATATACTTGGGCAAGGAAGTAGTTGGATAGGTTAGGATTGGCTTCTAATAATTAAAGGACAACTTATTCGAGCTTCCTTATTAAGCGATAGCAGTTGGGGGGGTGTGGGGCGGTGCAGAGGACATAGTAATGGTGTAGCAAAGGAGTACTTCAATCAAGAATGGAGTGGTTCGAATCGCGCGGTCGGCAAATTGACTCGGGTGAGTGGCTAACTCGTATGGGTGGCTAAGAGGTTAACTCTCTTCGCTAAATTCAAGGTCCGAAATCATGGGTATATCATCCTTCTTTACTCGAACTAAGAAACTAACTCAGAATCCCGCCATATCTAACCTCTCGTAGAGCGAATTACGGGCCGAGCGTATCCGAACATCCCACAAATCCGTTTAAATTTGGTGCACCTGTGTGCGTAATGCTTCCAGAATAATGGCACATACCCCCCTTAAAATCAAAAATCACCCTATCTGGTCCGGGAGCTCCTCCAGTATAGACCGCCTCTCCTATTAACACGGGAAACTCATACCAGGGGGAATTGGTCCTGAAAGTTGTAAATCTTTCCATGTTTCTATACAGATGAGGATAGCGTTGCGGGCCGACGGTAGTGTTGGCACGGAGGTGGCGACAGCCTTCATCCTGGGCGGCGCGGACTTGGACCGGCGTATAGACGTGCGCGGAGGTGCCGTTGCCGCAGATTACGTTGGGGTCTGTGGTAGAGGACGCGCTGGGGGAGGACTTGGATACTGTGGATGTAATGGGTCTGATGATGGGAGTTGAGCTGGTGGTGTGAGAACAGCATTGGACATCTGATGGTCCAGGGCAATGGTTGGGTGTTGAGTTGCCTTCCTCAGCTACGCATGCGGAGGTCAGAATGCAGACTCCTATCATGCCAGTGCAGGTGGGGGCTTTGTGGCAGCATTGGATGTCGGTTCCGCCGGGGCAATGACCCGGTTCGGAGTAGTACCCGCCTTTGGTAGAGCAGGCGCTGGTGCTAATGCAGGTTCCCGAGACACCGGAATTGACGGTACAAGTGGCCGGGCTGGTTGAAGAGGGTGCGGGCACTGAGGATGCTGTGTCAGGCGACTGGTGACAACATTGGATGTCGGTGCCGCCAGGACAATAACCAGCCGTATGAGTCCAGCCTGAGCCTTTGGTGGAGCAGGATGAGGTGGGGATGCAAGTAGCGCTTGCCCCAAACTTGAGTGTGCAAGAGTTGCTACTATCGGATGGGTTGGGAGACGGCCTGCTTTTAGATATAGGATTTGAAGCAGCAATACTGGTTGGTGAGGGTGAGCTAGGACCAAATGGGAAACAAAGCTCTGCGAGAGGAAAGTTGCTGGTGCCGAGAGTAAAGCTGAGGTCGTCTGAAGATGAATCCACCGGTTTAGCATCGATTACGAGCTTTGCACCAATAGCGATATTTGCAGAGACGCCCTGGGTCTTGGTGCTGTCACAGACCCCTGATGTTGATACTTCATAGACGAACGTTCCAGTGAAATCGATAAGGCGGAGCTGAAGCTCGACTTCATAACCGAAGCCCAGAGCTTCTGCTTTGAGTGCAAGAGTCGGGGCAAGATATGCTTCTACTTGGGCCTGTATTTCAGCGTCTACCTCAAATGGATAGGTGCCAATGGATGGCATCCAAGAGCTATGTCTGAAGTCCGTCGGATTGAGAAGGTTAACTTCAGCGTATGCTGTGTCGGGGATGGTCGCATAAGCGCCGCCAGTCACTACAGCTTTCGCTTGCAAGGAGTCTAGGGCGATGCCAAAAACGAGATCAATGGTTGGTCCAATAGTTACGACTCCTGGTATCTCGATCGTTGCTGGCGTGGGGAATGATAATGGGGTCCATTCCTTCTTTTTCCTGCTAGTGAGCTCTCCAGCCAAGGACCACTGGAGCTTCGCATCGACCCTAACCCCGGATGGTGACACTTTGACACTTGCCCCTGTCGGCACGCCCAGCCAAGTTGAGATGATTAGCTCGATATTGAAATGACCGCTTGTACCACAGGTAACACAGGTGAATGATGTGCTGTAATCACCCTCGCTTAAGCTAACTGAGAAGGGTAGATTCAGATCGAACGGGATGCTGACGTCCTTGGTGTAGTCGCGCTTCGTACGTTGAAGAGCAGTCCGATTGGCTGCGACTACTTGGCCGACCCTGAGATCGTAAGAATGCGCGACATCCTTCCAGCTTTTTGTGATGCCGTTGAGCTTTGCTTTATTTGCCGTCTCATCAAATTCCAGGCTTGATATTACAAAAGGTTGTCTATGCTGGTTCCAGCCGCACTGCTGAGCGCCGGCGACGATTATGAAGCTTCTGTTGGCCTCTCCATTCGCCCAGTCCCAAATTTGCTTTGCCTTTTGGAAAGTCGCGTCATCCTTGAAGGTCATCGAAATACTAGACTGGTTGCATGTTATGGACGTAGTGAGGTTTATGAATTTCTCCATGTTGATAATGTGCTCATCATCTTCGGGAGTATAGACTGTGAGGTTTCCGAGAACGGAGCCGTCTAAACAGCATGAGCCGCGGACTTAATGCCTCATTTCTACGGGCGAATTTGCTTGCCTTCTAATCCCCAAAGAAAGGTCTCGTAGTTCTGGAGGTCCAACAGTGATGAGTCGCGCCTAGTCAAGTCGCTGTAAACGAGAGCTCCTGAGTAGACACCCTCAATAGGCTTCAGTGACTGAGCAACAGCATTCGAGATGCAGAGAGGGAGCAGAGCTCCAAATAACCACTTTGACCTAAAAAAGTGCAACATGATAGCGATGTAACGAAGGGCCAGTGTAGCGATTGATTCAACAACCCACTGTAATACTAGGCCAGACGAAAAGGTCGGCTTTTATGATTGAGTGAACTGCACGGCCAGGTCCTCCCATGGAGCTGTACGAGGCCATCGTATTTGACGTATCTCAAAACTCATCAGGAATATAAAGGACCATCTTGCCAAGGTTGCTGTCAGCCTTGCCATCTGAGATATGTGCCCTTATTTAGCTGACCAGGAGAGAGCACTGCCTCAGCCGACTGAAAACGGTTAGCACTATATATATCAGACGTTCAACAGTTGGGGGTTTTAAGACTTGGCAGGCCGACGGAGCGCGATCTCAAAATAGACCGGTTGTTCTCGCGGAACACCTGCTACAACACTTGCCCGAATCAGTATGGCGCTTGCTCTCACCCCTGCCCCCCTTGTATGTGGCTTGCACAGTAAAATGAGGTGGTTTACACAACTCTTGTCAAGGAGGTGGATGGTGGATCAGTTGTGCCACCTGGTGAGCTCCGGTGTCTGCCTTATGTGCGCGCGCAACACAGCAATTTCCGTAACCACTAGTTAAGTGCACCACCTAGCGTAGATGCTGTGCGCTTGCCAAAAGCGCTGTGCACCCGCAAGAAAGGCAAAGCCTTTAATTTTTTAAGCTTAATCACAAGAGTTAAACTGGAATTCTCTCGTGCGGGGCACTAAGCTCGGACCCCTAGAACTCGGCCCAGAACTCGGCCGCCTAACCCAATCGGCCACCGCCTCATGGCTGGACTTTCAGTATGAGTCCGAGAGATGGTACTCGTTTGTGGTGCTGCTGGCGAACGGGGTCAAGATCACGACTATGACGTTGATACCGACGCTAAAGAATCCCACCGTCAGCCTGGCCATCATGAAGTGAGTCTTCACCGTAGATAAAGACTCCCATCCCACGGACCCGTTGGGTGTCGGCCGACACCAATGATTACATACTACAAGTCTTACCAGGCCAACATACTGGCGAAGCGCACCTCGCTCAACGTTCGGCTGGTGATGGAGAGTGGCGAGCTATTCTATCCCGACGACTTCCCCAAGGGTATCAAGATAGCAGAAACGTTTTCGTATTTCGGGGTGTTTTTGATGGGCAGCCACTCACAGGATAGGGAAATTCGGAGCGGATGTCTGGTCTATAGCATTAAAGATATTAAAAGTAACCAACTAGTAGCCAAGTTTTAATACTCTGAAAAATAAAATTTGATTGATTGAATTAGTTGGATTAGTTGAGCCAACATTGAGCGGACCAGGTGAGTTGGGTTGAGTTGATTTGAGCTGAGCTGGGCTGAGCTGATTTGAGCGCGGATATCTGACATTGGGCAGCATCTTCCTAGCCCGTGATGGCGCGTCTTCCTCCCTCCAAGGGACGCGCCCGCGCGCTACCCTCGCTGCTACCACCTCACCACCAAACCTCCACAACCACCTCCCAGCACCCATACAATGCCACCTCCGCCGCCAGTGGTAGGCCTCACACGCACCTGCTTGTCTATTTCACTGCCCTGATAATCACTTATGTCCATTCTAGACCCCCTCCCCGCACCGCTTTCTCCCACCCAATGCTCCTCGCATTGCGAAGCCAACGCCTACAGGTGGTCCGCAGCACATCCACAGCACTCACTCCTTTCAGACACCAATTCAACAACCCTCTCAAAGGCCTCAGTTTGTTCCAATATCCTCATCTCGGCAACCTACACCAGCCCATCGCTTCGCTTTTCCATCACCCCGACCCGCACACAATGGCGAGCGTGTTGAAACACCTCACGCTGAGCCACCGTGGGTCCAGACTCCGAGATTAACACGGAAGCTCCAAAGAGTAGAGAGCATCGAAGACCCATCACAAGGTACAGAGGACGGTGGCCCAGAAGACAACGCTCACGGCAATACCATCGCGAGGACCATCGAGCTTACGCCCACCAGTCAAGACGAAGACGATCAAGCAGATATTCTCTTTGCGCCTTCCCACCACAAACGCCGTCGTCTCTCCCCTCCTCCACCACCGTCCGTCTATGCTGACGGCTCCCTCAATTCCACCTCTCACCCTCCCACAACTCCAATATTACCCTCTCATCGCTTCCTCCCACCCCGGACACCTGCTTCCTCTTCCATCACCCCATCCACAACCCTTGCGCCAGAAACTTCGGCTCGCCCAACTTTCCTCTTACCGTCACACACCTCCGCCAACTCACCCCCACGTCCGCTCCCAGACACTTTTTCCCCACAGCGACGAGGCCAGAAATTCGTTCCAGGCGGCTTGGCAAACACGGTTCGTGGTTGGGTAATCGACATCGCGCATACAGCCTCTCAGTCTTCCACCGGGGCAAGCCATGGGGCTCGAGCATCATGTAATGACGGATGGAGGGTCAGGATAAAGGTTACGGAATTGAGCCCTCCTGCGGAAGATCCGGAAGGGATGGAGAGGGCCACAGCAGAAATAGGAAGCATCATGCTTCTCGTGCGCGGTACGCTAGACTCACTGCCACGCAATGCATCCAACGCCGTACACGGACCCGTAGAAGTACGTGCAATGCTCGCTAATCAGGCCGCGCAAAAAGTGAGTGGAGTCAAGATTGGCAAGGGCAGTGTCGTTGGAATAAGACCGCCCTGCTGGGATGTGGAACTGAGTGGAGAGAAGTGGATTGTGGCTGCTGATTGGAGTGTTTTGTGAGAATGCATCATCTCGCCTACGCAAAGTATCTCCCTCTCTGAAAGAACTAGGAAGGTCTTTGAAGACGAAGCCACAGAAATGCTTTCAAATGCAGCTGCCTCCATTTTTCCTAGCTAACTCAGCGGATAAAACAAGGTACCGTAGTAGAGATAGCATGAAGAATTCTAGGGAACACGAGAAGCATTCGCACTTACAAATGCCAAATGCTTCAGTGTTCCTTTATAATGAGACTTGTGGAATGGAAAGAAAAACAGAACAGCTAAAAGAGGGCAGAGCATGTTACTAATTCAGTTTCTAGGAAGAGACTTCGCGCACCGAACCCACAAAATTCTTCTATTCCTTCTAACATTACGAAAGGTGTTGAATCTTCTAGCATTTAAACAAACCGACTTTCCCCGCTAAGGGGGATCCCTTTCTCGCGACACCGCCGTTCTATAGCCGCCTCTACCTCTGCGAAACTACTTGGCCCCGGATATCCGGCCGAGGGGACGTTGGGATTCAAAATGCGCTCCTTCAATGCGCTATCCACATAATCCTTCCACCCCGGTATGCCCTTGTGTAAACCGGTCGAAGAAATACTGTTTGGTCGCTTGCGAGAACCACCGCGTTCGTCAAAGCTCCAACTTCGCATCAACTATAACCAATGAAGGCAATAGGTCATCCTCAGTGGACGTGGAGACGGCGTTCGTTTCAGAAGCCTGGCCGTTTCGCTGCGGCTGTCGCGGTATTGAAATCAACGGTGGGACGTATGAAAGACTAAGACAATTGAATTTCCGAGAGAAGTCGTCCCCAAGGCAAGCCAAGAGTGCGTACAGGTTGGCCTGAACTTATAATGGTGCATCTTCAATTGTCGCGCATTTCTTCAACACACTCTTCGTTTGCCCAACCTTCTTACACGACTGCCCTAACGGCTGTGTATTTGTTATTTGATCTCCATCGCGCCAACGGTCAAGACACGTATGATCGTGTTGGGTCTTCGGCGAGAGCAGGTTGCAATCGCAACTTACTGTAACTCCCATTAATCAGCTTCCAAGAGGGCGCCATAAAAGGAGGGTAGCGGCGAAGTTGCGCGCACCCAATAATTCCATGGCCCGGCCAACCTCCTCGTCGATTTGCTCGAGCAGCTGAACATAGCCGTAGCTCCCGTTTTCCGGAGTATTCTTCCAGCATGGTCCAAAAGCGCAGAGACTGTCTTTCCGCAGCTCCAGGACTGCATAGTGCACTTCGATGAGTCGTTCTTTGAAGGCCTTGAACTACCTAACCAATTTTTCGTACTCCTCATCCGTCATATCACGGTTGTCTCGCCCCTCCCTTTCTTCAACAAGCCACCTCAGGACCGTATCAAGCGGAGCAAAAAGAGAATCAGCCCAAGGATATCGCTCTTTGATCATACCCAGGAATATGGTTCTCTCATGGACACCAAAAACATCCCGTGCCTCCGCATGTCCCGATTGTATTAAGCTAGCAATCGTCTCGATAGACATTCATTTGAAGATGGCCGTCTGCAACTCTGCACAGAAAAGAGAATCCAGTCGCATGTCTGGACCTCTTCCTTCGTTGTTCGAGTGCTTTTTTTGACTTCGCAAGCTGGAAATAGTTGTGGCGATCTTCTCCATCCCTTGCTGGCGAGTACATTTCTTGTATAACGCATAACTCCGCGTGTCTTTTCAACACCGCCCCTGAAGGAAGTATAGCGGATGACGGGGAGCGCGGCTCGCGCGCTGCCACTTCGCTCGCACCTACTAATCGGCCGCGGTAGGGGTCGCACAAGCTCCCCAAGACCTCCTTGAATCTATTCCACTTGCCCATGGGGATCTGAATCGTGATGCGTAAGCTCTGTGGAGAGAACTGTTGGGCAGTCACCGTCATGTAGGACTAGTCCAGATATCTAAAGCAAAGCAACAAGCTCATAGAGGATATCTCTACTCGAACCCAGATCGACGTATAGCCGATTGAGTTGTATTTAGACCAGGGTTATATCTTAACCTTATTTCAACCCGTTGAGAAAAGACCCCGAGGCCTCGGCAGGAACCTAAGATAAATCGCTGTTGTTCCTGAGTTCGCAGACTCGAATATCAAAATTGAAAAAGTTGTTCGACTAAATGCAAAGTAGAATTCCGCCAAAATTGAAATGTTTCTGCTGGAGAGGTGAGAAATGGCCCCCTCGATGAATGGCGCGCAAGATCAGAAGAGCCAAGCAACTCAAATCCTACAATATGTTGAGAACTTTGTTTTCAGTGAAGTTATTGAAATCTATTGTAGGCTCTCTATGTCAGTACAACAATGAGATGACCATGAAAGAAGCCTGCGTCTCTCAGGTCGGAGCATGATGGTGTACGAAACATAGCAGGATTGGAGCGGTAAAGTAGTTTCTCAATGCATCGGGATCTACATGATAATTATAAGTTACATTAGAGATAGAATGCTTCTTTCGCTACTTTGGACGAAAGCATAGACGCCTACAAATGCTGTCAGTCTTACTCTTCCTCACCCTTTTTCACTCGCTTCACTGGTGCCGGCTTATGAGCAGCATCGAAAGCGTACTTCTCACGTGTTTTGTTCTGCTCTTGGACGAAACTCTTGACATGATCAGGGATTTCCGACAGGCGGTTGTATGGTCCAGGTTGGGGGTCACCAAGTTTCTCATAAACAGGGATAACTCCCGTCCAAACAGTATCAAGGACCTCTTCTCTCTTCATGTCTTTTCTTTCATCGTTCGGCACACCTTCTCGAACCTTACCACTTGCGCCGGTGATTTTCAGTTTCAGAATTCGCGTAGACTGCATCTCAGCACCATCCGGAGGGATGCGTGTGTTTTCATACCGGTTTGGAACGACTGAGTTGGTTATAAGCTCCATGGCCCAAATCTTCTCTTCCTGGTCCTCAACGATAGTTGCGAACCCTTGTAGAACAGCCGACCGATAGTTATAGTTATGGGTGTTCGGTGTCAGTGTCAGCACGAAACCATCGACTTTGGTAGCGGCGACGCAGAGCGGTAGTCCCTCTTCCCCACGCTTTACTGCTTCATCGGCCAACTTCATCAATCGAGAACTGACATAGCCATGGAGATAGCAGTTCCACTCTTCTTCACCACGAGCGTGGTCTCCGGGGAAGAGACCCATCTAGCCTATCATTGGCAGGACGATCGGAGCTGGTATACTCGGGTCTGGGACGAAAGAGACATGAAGGACTGGAGTGCTATTGATCACCGAATGAATCATTTCGACGTCGTAAGTTGCTTGTAATAAACGATATTAGCAACTAGCTTAGGAATATGAAAGCACTTTGAATTTTGAGAAGCTACCCTGGTGTTTATACCGATTGACCGTGTTAAACCCTTTCTGAGGGTAGGTATCAGTGGTCATTCTGAAGGGCAGCCTAGAGGCGGAGACAAAAGCCGGATGAATAATTGGATAATTATGCTACAGGTTAAGTAGTAATAATATTAGGTAGGAATATAGAAATGTAGAAATGCAGAAATTCAACTTAGCTTTATAGCTTACACGTTAATATATTCTCTAGCCTTATCAACCGTAAATCCAGCAAGAAAATCATGGGACCAGGGACAGACAGTGATGAGCGCCTTGGGTCTCTAACTAGTCTTGGGTAGGAAGGTACATCCGAGGTGCATCCGAGATTAATTGTTCGGGACTCTAGAGCAATCTCATTCAAATATTTGAGGGGTCACCCATTCGATCGTCCGTCCTGGCATAGAGGTTAAAAAACTTAGGCCGCTACTAGTTGCACACCCCCTAATTACTACGCGCACACCCCCCAATTAATACACGCACACCCCCCACTAAATAGGCTTAGATCCTTCCTCTTTACGTTAGAATATTATGTGTGTTTAACTTGTATGTATCTATATCGCGAAAATCAAACTTTTAAAATGTAACTTCTATAACTGTTACGGCGCTGGTGGAAAACGGTGGATTATAGTAGACGTTATGGTAGACGCAGAGTCACGTGAGCTCACGTGACTTGAGGATTGTATAAGACTTCGAGCGACACTGCCCTTCTTCTCCTTTCCTTTCTCTAGCTTTGGATCCTCGTTTATAGACAATCCAATCGTATAGGCTTGCATACGTCCTTCTTGCTGTGCTCGTGCCTCGATTGACCGAGTCGCTAACATTATCCAAAGCTTATTCTACTCTCTTTCTTCCTAAGAAGGAACTTAAATATATCTATAAGGACATAGAAAAGGACACCCAAGGATACAGAAAAGGACCCTAAGGATATTACCAGGACTATAAGGACAGGACAGAACCAAAAGAACACAAATAGAACGCGAAACCTAAAAAGAGGACACGTATGGACTAGAACCCCTAGAAAATAAACAAATAACCAGAAATTACTAAATACCCCTACCACCATGCCAAGAAATACAGCAGCTGGTAAAGCCGCTGTAGGACCTGCAAATACCTCTAATGGTGAAACAGTCGCCGTCTTGACCCCCTAGGAAGAGCTTACAGCAGCTAATGCTAAAATTAAACGGCTTTAAGAGCTGCTTGAAACTAGAGACACCCCTACACCTAGTAAGGAGTTATTAGACACCTAGAGACTTGCTACAGTCCTTAAGACCCTAGCCTAACATATAGTATTAGCATTGTTGCAATCCGCGAAGGTTATAGACCCCCTATTGCTTACAGACAGAACTAACCCTACATTTAACAATTAGAAGCTTTAACTGTAAGACAAGCTTAAAGTTAATGCGGACCACTTCCCTACTACCTAAGCTAAAATGGCCTTTGTCTTTGGCCGCACTAATAGGGACGTATAGATGCACCTATGTCCGCGATACGCCTAGGATTTGGCAGACCCCTTCCTCTCTAAAGAAGAGATGATTGACTACCTATCTTCTATTTATAAGGACCCCTTTAAGATACAGAACGCCTGCCTTAATTATAAAGCCCTTAATATAAAAACAACGGAGACCTTTTCGGCCTTCTAGACCCGCTTTCTATACCTAGCTAGCTAAGCCTATATTCCTTATAAAGACCTAATGCTAGACCTCTTTGACAAGCTTACCCTGGACCTACAGTAGGCCGTACTGCCAGTTTTTACTACTGTATAAACGCTAAAGGTACTTACGGACTACTGCTTAGCTATTAACCAAGGCCTCTATTAAATTAAGGTATGTGCTAAGCGGTATAAAGCTAGGAACCCTTCCGCAAGCAATATAAGAACAGCTAATGGTGCTATAGTATGGGCCGTAACGCCCACGGCACTGACTGTTTATCCCGCCATTAATCTAGTAGCTAGTTGTGCAGCCAGTCCTGCCATAAGCCTAGTATATACGCGGCCTACCTATAGCGACCCCTATAGATAGGCACTTAGTAACTAAGGAGCTTGTTTCTCTTATGGCTAGAAAGACTATTTTGTAAAAGACTGCCTAACAAAGGCAAAAGCGGATAAGGTTTTATTAATTTAGGAGGATAGTATAGAGTTGGAAAAAGGGGAACCCTAGAGGAAGACTCCTCTCTAGGGTTAAAAGGGATTAACATGTTATATATTAATTTAGGTCGGCTAGTTAGTAGAAGAAGCTGCACTATCCCTTACACTTTATTTTGTAATGGATATTAAGTTTTAACCTCTGCTTCAGCTAACTCTAGAGCAAATACCTTTGCCTTAATAGATACACAGTATGCTGTAAAGCTAGCTGACTTTTTAAATGTACCCCTTAAGGAACTGCCTAAACTAATTCCTATTTATGGGTATAACGGACGGATAGGACCACCTATTACAACTATTTTACGGATTTACCTCCGTGTAGACGGATAAAGGTAGTATAATATCCACTTTCTTATTACAGACCTAGGAAGCCATAATATAATCTTAAAAAGAAAATGGCTAGCCTATTTAGGCTTATAGCTTAATGTACGGAATAGACAGCTCCTCTAGCCTAAATCCCTATCCCTAACCCCTTCCTTTATAAAAGAAATCAGTATTATAATGGAGAATCTTATATGGCCCTAGATTAATACTATCTACTAAGCTGATGCTATATATAGGGACCAGGCCTTTAAGAAGGACATATAGCTTAATCCGCAACGGATTTGTATACTACGCCGCCCCTAGACTACCTATATTATGCCCCCCACACTAAAGACCTAGGAAATTAGTAGTAACCCAGCCAAATCCCCCGCGGAGAACTTAGGCCCTATACAGCTATAAAGAAAGGCCAGGAATACCAGACGCCATACTAAACTAATAGACTAAAAGAATAACTTATGGAAAATAGAATGTAAGCTAAGGAAGACTGTAAACCCTATACTGCAAAATATGGCCTAATAAAAGTCTGTAAAGAAATCTACAGACCTTCCCCTAGTTAATATCTGCTGTATTAGCGCCGTAGGATTCTATTAGAACTTAGTCCAACCTAATACCATTGCCTTTACCACTAGCTTATATAAAATTAATTAAATAATTAAGGAAAAGGAAAGTAAGCTTATAGATAAGGAGCTAGTAGAATAGAAACTGCCCTATTAATACTAGAAATTTAAGAACATATTCTCTAAGGCAGCGTCTAATATGCTCCCACCTTATTAACTGTACAACTACAAGATTAAGATTAAGCCAGATAAAGAAGACACCCTTAGTTATAGCCCCCTCTGTTAGTAGTCTACTACTAAATTATAGGCTACAAAGTAGTACCTTATTGATAACCTAAATAAGGGCTTTATTAAGCCTAGTTAAGCCCCTTTTAACTTGCCTATTTTCTTTACTAAAAAACTAAATGGAGGACTTTATTTCTATATTAACTACCACAAACTTAATAATATAACCCGTAAGGACTGCTATCCACTGCTCTTACTTAATAAGACTCTAGCCTAAATAAGTAGAGCTAAGATCTTTACTAAGCTTAATATCCGTTAGGCTTTTTACCAGATTAGGATGGACCCTAGATTAGAAGATCTTACTATATTTTAAACCTATTACAGAATATATAAATATAAAGTACTTCCTTTTAAATTAACTAATGGACTAGCTACGTACCAGCGGTATATAAATAATATACTCTTTAACTACCTTAATAACTTCTATACAGCCTACTTAGATAAGATTATAATCTACTCTAAGAACAAGTTAAAATACAAGAAGCATATCCATAAAGTCCTATAATAGCTCCGTGAGGCCGGCCTCTAAGCCAATATTAGGAAATTAGAAATTAGTATTAAGCATATAAAGTACCTAGGGTTTATTATTAGTATAAATAAAATTAAGGCAGACCTAGAAAAGACGGCCGTAATTAACTAATAGGCACCCCTAAAGACTATAAAGGGGGTACAGTCATTTTTAGGATTCTGTAATTTCTACTAACGCTTTATTAAGAACTATAGTAGGATTGCCCAGCCCCTAAGCCAACTTACCTAAAAGGACCGGCCCTTTTACTTTAATACCGCATATAGGCAGGCCTTTAATAAGCTTAAGAAACAACTGGTCTCTGCCCCCCTACTTACCTACTTTAACCTAAAACAGCCCTCTATACTAGAAACTAATGCCTTAAATAGTATAATAGCTGGCGTTTATTCCTAGAAGTAACCAAACGGAGAATAGTACCCTGTTGCATACTATTTAAAGACTATAATAGATGCCGAGCTAAACTACTATATCCATGACAAAGAAATGCTGGCTATTATCTCTAGCTTTTAGCACTGGCGTGCATAGCTAGAGGGGACCCCTAAGCCTATTAAGGTAGTTTCGGATTACAAGGCCCTAGAATACTTTATAATAACTAAGGCCCTTACGGCCCAGTAGGCACGCTAGGCGGATATTCTATCTTAGTTTAACTTTTTAATTATACATAAACTAGGCGCTATAAACCGTGCGGATGCTCTTATAAGGCGTAAATAGGACCTAGGTAACCAGGCAGCTATAAAAATCTTATTATAGACCCAAACACTACTACAACTAGAGCACCTAGACCCCTAGATATAGGCAGAGCTAAATACAGACCCTTTAGACACTAAGATATATCCTATTAACTCCATAGAACTTAACCTTATTAATAAACTACTATAGGTAAACCGTACGGCCCCTTCTCTATAGGAGTACCGTAAATATAACGGAACCTTATAGCAGGAACTACGGTGGGTCCTGTTATTAGGCTGGGTATATAGGTAAGAACAAATCAACAACGTAATAATAACTGGTGGAGTGGTTGCCCAACAGATTAACTCTAATTGTATTCTAAGATTTACTACAAGAAGAGAACTATCTACGGTAGGGACTGAGGTCCTTTAAATACATAACTATACTCCTAAGAAATCCTCTCTTATACATAAGGTATGTGTTATACGTGTTATACATAGACGTACACTGCGTATACTCTATATACTGCGTATAACATTATATAACTCGCTTACTATTTCTCGTTATATGGTTCCACTGGATCCATTCTAGACCGTGCCTATATTAACTAACTAGCTTCCTACGACTCTTCCCCAAGTAGTTATAATATTATACTTAAAGCGTCCGTAACACTATCTCCCTCCTCTTTATCTTTGTCCTTAAAGATTCCTAATATCTCTAAGTTGTCTACTAGAGGTGTAATATCCGTTTAATTAGTCTGGTTAATATCTTTACTTATTATACCTAAAGCTTCTTCTTCTTTATAAGCGCAACGTTGTGCTCGCACTGTGGCTGCCATACTATTACTTAGTGAGATAATATTGTCTCCGTATTCTCGTTATGCGAAAGCGGGGTTAGTATATATTGCGATAGTAAGTCCCTTGTCTTAACAACCCTTGTCTTACTTAGAGTGTACTAAAGCAAACGTTTAATTATCCTATAACGTTCGCTCTATTTCTAATGCTAAGTATACGCGTCCTATAACTCTTAACAGTCTTTAAGTTCCCTAAGTAACTTATTATAGGGTCTTATGTTTAATCTACCACTATAAAACTTAAGTCTAAGTTGGCCGCTACGCGCGCCAAACTCTACCATTCTGCTAAAGAGACCGCTTGGGCCCTTAAGGCTTAACGTCGCTCCTTTAAGTCTTAGTAGGTTGCGTTCGCTCGGTTAACCCATCTTAAGAAAGTTTATAAGAAGGTTTATTTTAAGGAGTAGAAACTGGTTTAATAGGGTCTTAATAAGTTAGGTAACAAAAGGACTAGCTCTCCTCTTATAAGGGAAACAACTCTAAGTAGCTTAGTAATTGCTCCTCTTAGGTCCCCCTTAGGTAACTCGTTTTTTGGTAATCCTTTTTTATTAATATTACCTAACCTGCTTTCTTCTAATACTCCTATACCTTTTCTATAGCGTTCTCTAGGTTGCTTAGTAGTTTCTAGGTAGTCTTACTATAGCCTATCTACTTTACTTTATACTATGTTTTATTATCTACATCCTTATAACTAATGATCTTTAAAACTTACCATTTGTCTTCTTCTCGCCCTCTATATATGTCTGCTTTATAGACTGGTAGCTTAATATCTCTGTATACTGGTTCTAACATTGCAATATATTATATAGGGTAGATCTTAATTTTGGCTAGTAGGTTTAACTTATACATAACTAATAAAATTCTTTACTTAACTTTAAAAGGTCCTAGTCTAACGTGGTCCAACTTCTTACTTAGTCGTCAACTCTTAAAGTTTTTGTGTAGTAGCCACACTTTATCTCCCTCCTTAAGATCTGGTCCCTTAGATCTCTTAGCACTATAGTGCCTTTTTATTCGTTCTTATACTAGTTTAGCTGTTTCCGTAAGGTCTGTATAAAGATTCATTAACATCTCCATTCTTTGTTTGGCTGTGCTACTCGTTTTCTTTACTTAATATAGCGATAATGGTGTTCTTGGCTTATACCCATAATTCGCCTTAAATGGTAATGTCCCCATTTCTTCTTATAGTGTTATATTATATGCAAACTGTGTAACTAGTAGTAACAATACCCAATTATTCTATATGTAATTAATATAATGCCTTAGATACTATTCTAGTATCTAGTTTAGTCTTTCTGTTTATCTGTCCGTCTGCGGATAATACGCTGTAGAGGTTACTACGCGAACTCCCTATTCTGCCAAAAACACTTCCTAAAATGCTGCTATAAATCTTAGATCTCTATCTGATATAATTTTATCTGGTGCTCTATACCTTGCAAATACTTCCTTTATATAGATTCTAGTGATATCTTCTACTGATATATCTTTAGTGTATGCTATAAAGTATCCCCACTTTATTAGCTTGTCCACTATTACTAAAATTATGTTATAATCTTATCCTATAATAGGATCTCTTAACTTTGGTAACTTAATAATAAAGTCCTATAATATAACTTCCCATAGTCTTCCTAGTATCTTAATAGGTTGTAGCCCTCTGTACGGCTTATACCTTATTGGTTTGTTCCTTTGGCAATCTAGATATTCCTTTATAACTTATCTTACTAGCCCCCAGATTTCTTAAATAATGTACTCCTTTTAAAGCCTTAACACTAGTCCTATAGACCTATTATATCCTTATATTATTCCCTTATGGAATTCCTTAACAAATTCTTCTGCAATAGACTTAGGTATATATGTTACTTCTCTATTTTTGTATTGCTTTAAGTCTAGATCCTTTGCCTGTGTTTCTTAAATCTTCTATATCTAATTACTTTTTAGTAATTTATAGATCTGACTTTCCTTAGTTGCTGCGATCTTTAGATAATTATACCTAATTAATCTATTTTAATCCTTCTGCAATAAAGCTCCTAACAGCTTTTCGTTACTTTGTAGTTTAGCCTTTCTACTTAGAGCGTCTGCTTATGCATTATCTGTACCCTTGGTATGCTAAATTTTAAAATAGTATTCTATAAGCATTTCCGCCTATCTAACCTATCTTTGGTTGAGTTCCTTTATTATTAGGAATCCTATAAGGTTCTTATAGTCCGTCTTAACCATAAACGGTTTCTCTATACCTTATAAGAATACTCTCTATTCCTTAAGTGCTGTAACTATACCTAACAACTCTTTGTTGTAGATGTTATAGTTTAACTCTAGTGGTGTCATTTTCCAACTATAGTATGCTATTGGATGCTATGCGTCCTAGTGCTTCTATAGTAAATATACTCCTAGTGTAAAGTCTAATGCGTCTATCTTAACAACTGTTTCTAACTTTGGTTGATAGATCTTGAGGATTAGTTCTTAGGTAAACAACTCTTTAAGTTCCTAGAATAGCTCCTTTTATTTACTACCTTAAACCTATAGTTCCTCTTTCTTTGTTAGCCTTGTAAACGGCTTAATATTTTTTAACTATTGTGGTATAAACCTCCTATAGTAGTTATAAAACCCTAGAAATGACCTTAACTGTGTAATATTCTCTAGTTCTTACTAACTTACTATAGCTTTAACTTTCTTTGGGTCCATACTAATCTTTCCTAGTTTAATAATAAATCCTATAAAATTGGTTTTTTTTGTGAAGAACTTATATTTCTTAATTGCTACTGGCATCTGTTCTTCCTATAGTCTCTTTAAGACCCACTTAACGTGTTTTCTATGTTCTTTCTCACTTTCTAAGTAAATAATAATGTTATTAAGGTATACCATAACAAATTTATCTAGGTGTTCTTCTAACATACTATTAATTCGCTTCTGGAATATTACTAGTGTGTTTATAAGCCTAAATTGCATAACTAATAGTTTATATAGTCCTTTCTTTGACCTAAAGGCTGCCTTCTATTTATTGCCTTCCTTAATCCTAATCTAATGGTACGCCTATCTTAGATCTATCTTTATAAAGATCTTTATGTTACCTATCCTATCTTAGATTTTGCTAATTAAGGGTAAAGGATACCTATCCTTCCTAGTAATGCTGTTTAACTGTCTATAGTCTATATACATCCTAAGTTTTCTGTTTTTCTTTAGGATAAATAGTACTGGATATCCTGCTAATAACTATAACGGTCTAATATATCCCTTATATAAGTTCTCCTAGATAAACTCCTTAAGCGCTACTAACTCCGTTTTAGTAAGCTTATAGATTAGAAAGAACTTTAGACTTATTCCCTCTTTTAATTCTATTTTATAGTCCTATGCTATATACTCTAATAGCTTTTTACTTTCTAGTGACTATAACTTTTTACCATACTTGTGGTATCTTTTTGGTATATAACTTAAGCCTTACTTAGTCTCTTTGTATGTCGCTCTGACTTAGTACTATATTAACTTGGTTTACTGTCGTATCTTATATTATTAAGTATCCTTAATATTAACCTAACCTATAACCCAATTAATCTTTGGATTATACTCTTATAACTAAGGCATTCCTAGTATTGCCTTATCCTGTCCTAACGGTAGGATATTAAAAGACATTCTAACTAGTCTTCCTTTAATAGTTAACTAAATAGGTCCTATTTTAAGATTAATAATGCCTCCTCTATAGGCTATCTAATCTCCTAAAATTGTTATAAGTGGATACGGGTATTCCTTCTGTTTATATAGTAACCCTATCCTTTCTACTGCCTTTAGTAATATGTGGTTCTTAGTTACTCTACTATCTACTAACGCTTTAAACTGCTGATCTTGCTATTTAGCTTATAAATTTAGGTATCGCCCTTAAATTCCTTTAAGGGTTTAAGGCTCTAACACTAGTTTCCTCTAGTCCTATACGCCTCCCCTTTTCCTAACTATTAGCTGCTAGATCCTGTCTGTACTTAGTCCTTCTTAGGCTAATACTTAGTTTATTTCTTTTCCTTTATATACCATAGATAAGTGTTCTCTAGGCACTCCCACCACTATTATCTATCTAGGTATTTTTCCGTAAGGAATCTTCCTGGTTAAAGTATTAAGTCTCCTTAACCTTATACTTCTACTAGGTGCTATCTATATATATACTTAGTATTCCTAAACCTCCTTTCCTTAGGTGCCTAATATATCCTTACTAGGTACTTCCGGTTCCTATCTTTTAGTGCTCTATGTATATTGCACGTGTTATCCATATAAGCTATCCATAATAGTATATAATATACTGCATGTTTTAGGTTAACTCTTAGTTTATCTTTATTTTTAAGTTTAAACCTATACCTAGTTAACCTAACTACTAGTATCTCTACTATAGGTACTAAGATTTATTACTTACTTCTCTAGTCCCTAGATCCCTCTTCTAGGTTCCTTAACATTATAATTAACGCTCCTTTAATATAACTTATGCGTTTTTCCGTAATGGGTTAGTCTTAGATAACTTTTTCATCTAGCTATATATAAAAATCTTCCTATTCGTCGTTGTATTACTGCCTATACCACTTTTTATACAGCTGGTTTAGTGTGTATAGTCTATCTATTAGAAAGTACCTTGTTATTACTATATCATAACATCCTTTAGTATATCTTTCTTTAAACCTAGTTAGGATATCTAGATCCTCTTCTTGTTCTAGTTTATCTAACCATTTTACCCTAGGTGTCCCTACACTTAGCCTATTAGTAACTCTTTATATAGGTGCTCTGTCCCTTATACAACCTAGTATAGCTAACCTTCTATCTAGCTTTTGCTCTTACTATATAATAATTCTTGTCCTAAACTTATCTATAGTTTCTTGTTTTCTGCGTCTTACAGCTAGATCTTTATAGTTGTCTTATTTTTTAATCCTAGTATTAACTATTTAATCTTTAAGCTAAACACTGTGTTTACCTAGGATTGCTAACGTTCTTATTTATTCCCTAAACTTATAGTTCTTAAACTTGCGTCCTATACTCATTTGTTTGTCTATAAACTAAATAGCTGCCCTTTCCTATTGGTTTTCGTCCGTTATGGGTTCTTAGGTGTGTCTTATCTTATCTTAAGAATCTTAAGCTTCTCTTATCTCTTCTTAAAAATCTTAAGCCTGTGGCCTTTTACCTTTATTAAGTAATAAGCTAGCACTAGCAGTTATCTACTTACTTAGTTTCTTCTAAACGTTACTCCTATTATCTTATAAAGCAATGGAAATTATATCCAACGGTGTTATAACATCCATTACTAAACCCTATTTTATAATAGTCTTAGTTTCTGCTTCTATTTTAACTTCTCCAAGGTCTATATGCTCTTAGTAAGCTGCCCTTATTGCCTCTTTATTAGTAAATACTTCGCCTATATTAAATTTATTATCTTTAATGTCCAATCTACAAGCTGGTTTGTTGGTTCCTCTAAACTTAGATAATAATAGCTTCTATAGCTAATAGCTTGCGCCATACTTAGCGTCCTTATAAATTTGGCATGCGTTGTTATAACAATACGCAAAACTATTAATTAAACATTCTTTTATTCCTTATAGTGCACCGTCGTCCCTCTATACATATGTGCTGTCTGCTAGCCTGGTTCCCTTTACTACGTAGTTACTCTAACCACCTTTATAGTCTTTAGCAAAATAACCTTATTTTCTATAATTTATACAAGCCCTATCTTTAAACTATTTTTCTTGCTATAGAGTCCACCTAAATGTCTTCTACTGCTAAGATCTCTGGTTTAGCCTCTATTTCTAAATCCTTTAATTACTAAATCCTTAACCTCTAGGTTTCTATAGTTTCTTTTCCTATCTTTAGGTTTCTTTAGTGCCGCTTAGGTCTATTAGCTCTACGCCATTCTATAGTTTATAACTCTATATCTATCGTTACATACTCTGCGCCTTATATAACTATAGAACTCTGTCTTGCCCTTTCTTAGCTTGTTCCCTTTAATAGATCCTATTATTAATCTTTATTAACTAGTTTATTAACTCTCTTAAAGTGCCCATATCTTCTATTAGGATAATTACATCCTAGACTTTAGCCTTAAGTCCTTACTTATACTATGCTATAAGCGCCCTGTCATTCCACTTAACCTATATGGCTAGTGTTTAAAACTATATTGTATACTTAATTACTAAAGTACGTTATACTAAGTTCTAAAGCTTTTGTTCCGCTATAGTTATGGCCTCTAGGTCTCTAAATATCTATATTAGTTGTTCTATAAACCCGTTCTAACTGGTAAATATATACCATACGTCCTGGTTAGTAGTTGTTATACCATTAACCTATATTTCCGTAAGATACGGTTTAAACCACTTAAGTGCCCTTCCTGTTAGGAACAATCCTACATAGGCTACTTAATCTAATAATATTGCTAACTTCACTCCTTCCTGTATAACCTTAAAGTGCATCTATATAAGAAATCCCTTAAGCTTCAACTTCTCTCCTAAGAATCGTTCAATTAAAGGTAGTTTAATTTTCGCTACTCTAATTCTATTAATGCGTTCTTTAAGTATCCTATTATTATCTTATAAGTGATTAACTATTTCCTGTAACTAACCTTATGTAATCACTTAAGAATCCATATCTGCTATACTGGTGTCTCCTAGTCCTAAGGTTATAGCTATTATCAACGCTGTTATAACTGGTGCTTTAGGTGGCATATTATTCGATCTTATTTAATACCGTAACCTTAGTAGTAAATGTATAACGGAACCTTGTAGCAGGAACTACGGTGGGTCCTATTATTAGGCTAGGTATATAGGTAAGAACAAATTAACAACATAATAATAACTAGTGGAGTAGTTACCTAACAGATTAACTCCAATTATATTCTAAGATTCACTACAAGGAGAGAACTATCTACGGTAGGGACTAAGGTCCTTTAAATACATAACCGTACTCCTAAGAAATCCTCTCTTGTATATAAGGTACGTGTTATACGTATTATACATAGACGTACACTACGTATACTCCGTATACTGTGTATAACATCATGTGACTCGCTTACTATTCCTTATTATATAGTTCCACTAGATCCATTCTAGACCGTACCTATATTAACCAACTAGCTTCCTACGACTCTTCCCCAAGTAGTCATAATATTGTACTTAAAGCGTCCGTAACAGTAAAAAGGCAAAGGGTATTACTAGCCTATAGTCCTTTAAAAATGGATTACTTAAGTATTAGGAATGGTTAGTAGTAGTAAAGGAACAGAACTTACGGACTTAGCTTATTACTAAAGTATATACCCAGGTCTCTACGGCCCACTCTAGAAAAAATAAGACCTATAGGATTATTGGTGATCGCTACTACTAGCCCGGAATAGTTATGGATATTAACCGTTACATATAGAACTACAACAGCTGCTATAGATCTATAATCCTATAAGATAAGACCCCAGGATTATTAAAGCCACTTTTAATACCAGAGCGCCCCTAGCAGCATATCTTTATAAATTTCTACAAGCTACCTACAGACCGTAGCGGATATAATATAGCTATAGTTATAGTTAACCGCTTTAGCAAGCGCCCATTCTCAATCCCTTGTTACAAAAATGTTAATGCTAAAGAGGTAGTCTAACTATATATCCACTACATCTACCAAATTTACAGACCATTAGATACTATTGTGTCCAATTATAGGCCATAATTTATATTAGCTTTCTGGAATAAGTTTACCTAGATCTTAGGTATTAGGCTAAAGCTTTCTATAGTATACCACTCCTAGATAGACGGCCAGATAGAGATTATAAACCAGTATTTAGACCAAAGACTCTAACCCTTTATTAACTACTTTTAGGATAACTAGAGCGAACTACTATTTATAATAGACTACGCCTAGGCAACCCTACCCTATAACTCTACAGGGTTTGCACCTATTTAGCTAGAGATGGGATACTTACCTTATATAAGCTTTGACTGGAAAAGACCAGAAGGGCCACAGACTATATGCGAAAAACTATCTTATAAGGAAGTATAGCAGTATGCTAGACACTTAGAAGAAGTATAAACAGTAGCCTATAAGAACCTAAAGAAGGCCTAGAAATTAATAAAATAGTAGGCAAATAAGCATAGGCGTAAGCCTGACTTTACTATAGGTAATAGGGTCTAGGTTATAATAAAGAACTAGAAAATAGAACGGCCTAGCTATAAGCTAGACTATAAAATGGTAGAACTGTATAAGATCCTTAATAAAGAAGGCAACTTATATAAGGTTAAACTCCCAGACTTAATTAAAGTCTACCCTGTTTTTTTACTAGATAAGCTATAGAAAGCTGCAAATAACCTACTACCTAGATAAAAGAATAAGCCTCTACTGCTAATTTAAGTTAACGGCAACGATAAATGGGAAGTTAATGAAATACTAGCCTATAAACTAGTATAAGGAACGCTAAAATACTGTATCTAATAGAAAGGTTATAATCTAGACCTAACCTGGTACCCCGCCTAGAACTTTATAGGTTGCCCCTAGAAGCTTAAAAAATTCTATAACTAATACCCTAATAAACTAGGACCCCCAAAGTATCTAGATAAGTGGATGGAGTGCTAGTATAGCAAAGATGATAAGCTACCTATTGAGCATAAAGATAAGAATACCCTATGGATATAATACGGATATACAAAGCCTGAGGGCAGGCTTTTTTGGAGAGGGGGTAATGTTACGGCGCTAGTGGAAAACGGTGGATTATAGTAGACGTTATGGTAGACGCAGAGTCACGTGAGCTCACGTGACTCGAGGATTGTATAAGACTTTAAGCGACACTGCCCTTCTTCTCCTTTCCTTTCTCTAGCTTTGGATCCTCGTTTATAGACAATCCAATCGTACAGGCTTGCATACGTCCTTCTTGCTGTACTCGTGCCTTGATTGACCGAGTCGCTAATAATAACTATACCACTATAATTAAGTCTTAATTCCAACTAGAGTATAACTTATAAAGTTTAAATCAGAGCTAGAATGCGCCAAAGGACCCCTTAGTAAAGTTGTGTTAAAAGGGTAAAACTCTACAACCGCTATAAGCCTGTAAAATATTGCCGCTAATACTTAGTAAGCCATCTATAGAGGTATCTTAACTTCTACTATTCTTACTACGTAATACTACCTGTAATACTACCTACTTGCTTTTAAGTTAATTAAGTGGATTACGCAGTAATCTATAAGGCAGTATATAAACTGATTTACCTGCTACTGTCTCTGTCTAAGGGCTGCGCACTACCTCTACGCTAACACCCGCGCCTATACCCGCCCGCGACCATGCTAACAATTGTTAGTTTTTAAGCGGAATTTTTACACTATATAGCCCTGCCCTTTAGCGAACTTGTTAATATTATTAAGGGTAAAGTTTACGTAATTGTATAGCTTTAACGGAGGCGGGTTAAGAGCTACGGTAGATATAGGGAAAGTATATAAATAGGAGATATTAATTTAGGTATAGGCGCGTAGTATTATTTTCGCAATTTAGGTGTAAACAAGTTAAATATACGTAATATTCTAACTTAAAGAGAAAGGATCTAAGCCTGTTTAGTAGGGGGTGTGCGTGTATTAATTGGGGGGTGTACGCGTAGTAATTAGGGTGTGTGCGACTAGTAGCGGCCAAAACTTATTAGATCACGTATCCGCATCCAGATATTTGCGGCACGCGGCCGCAATCCTCTACCTTAGCCAGTTAAAAAGAACTGGGTATCTTGCTGATTAACAGCCAGTCTAAGCGAAAAATAAAATATAATTAAAGGTTTTATTTACAGCGTGCTAAATATAAGAATCTATATAGAATGCACTTCTAACCCAAGTCAAGATCTGTAATAGATTGGAAAGTTATATAAAATAATATTAATACTTAGAAAATAAAACCAATAACGTTAAAATAAATATAAAAATATAAAAATATAGAATATAATTATTTAGCTTTTAATATTAATCTATATTAAATAATGTCACAGTGCTATAATGCTAATAGGCTGAATAACTACATTGTGGTATAAAGAGGAGAAGGAGGTAAAAGGGGGTATTGTATATAAATAGTAGGGGCAGCCGCCAAGGCGCTAGTGGTGGGCCAGCCAACAGTAGGAAATAGTACGAGA
>Ga0307507_10003938_pt1 | contig 27413 bp, 7 predicted proteins | sample 7_EM_MG_FD_207223 | JGI IMG/M metagenome (GOLD analysis project Ga0307507, IMG submission 207223) | Populus trichocarpa ectomycorrhiza microbial communities from riparian zone in the Pacific Northwest, United States - 7_EM | ecosystem: Host-associated > Plants > Roots > Unclassified | place...
GAATCGTTGGTTGCGGTGGCGACGCGTAGTGGTGACGCGTCCTTAGGGGGTATATAACTAGCGGCGCCCCTGCGACGACGGCGGAGGAGCAAAGGGAGGCGACGGCAGAGACGAAAGGGAGGCGACTTTCTAGCCTTATAAATGGCTTTAAAGTAGCTTTTATTTATCTAAAATATACTATTAGTATAAAAGAGGTAAATAGCTTTAAATATAATTGTGGTTGCTAAATGCGCAGGTTATTGGCAGGCTATATATTTAAAAAACATAACATAGACTAGTCGGTCGAGTTGCCAAATGCCCTTAATTATGTGCCAATTACGTTAACCACTAACCATTAAGGCCATTAATAGGGGACTATATTTTACCGATATTAAATAGGCGGTATAGATATTATAGATAGCTAAGTGAACAGTATAGATATTATAAACAGCTAAGCAGATAGTGTGGATATTATAGATATATAGGGGGACTTAGTAGACAGGTAGTTATAAGGCACGATTATAGGAATAAGATAAATTATAAAGGAGATAAATCTTTAAGGAGGTAAGGCCTTTAAGATTATAGAGACTATATACTATAGGCACATGCCTCTAGTACGTAACTAATAAATATCTAAAAGGTGTCCGGGATTGTTTTAAGGGCAACCTAAGGTAACCGCAATAATATCCCTTATATTGCTCCCCCCCCCTCCCTTTTTATAGTTAGCCCCTAATTGCCATTACTTTACAGTAGGGAGATTATAAGGGCTCGCCCTAGAAGGAGTTTAGAGAGATATTAGTATACTATTATATATTATCTATCTATCTAACCCTTACTTTAAACTCCTAAAAACCTTAATAAGGAAAAAATATAATTAGAGAAAAGATATAAGGATTACTAGGAGACCTATTAAAAGCCTACCAAAAGCACGCTAGTAACTACCTATACTAACCTAAAGATTTTATACAACTCTACTTTTAAGCCTTTATGCTAGTTTGTAATTAATCGCAAGTATTATAGGCAATTTAGTGTTCCTAATATAGTTCCATAGAACCTTTTAGCATAAAATTTAATATATAGGACCTTAGCTCACCATCGTTTTTAACTATTAAAATATAATCTATAATCTATAATCCTTTTTTATAATCCCCTACGTTACTAACACATTACTTCTATATTTACCCTTAGGCTATTATATACAGTTAGGTAATTAATTAGTTAATTAAAGAGACTTATCTTTTAAATTTTAATATATATACTTTTAAATCTAGTGGCCCTATACTATATAGTTAGCGTAGCTCTACTACCGAGCAAATAGGAGGAATACTTTGCAATAGCACCTATAGCTATTATATAATTGTTAAAAATATCTATAACATTGTTCTTTAATACTATAGTATTACTTAGGTATAATTTTAACCTATATACGTCTTTAATTAACGTTTTAATTGCCTTCCCCAGCTATATAATTAGTTTTTCTTATAAGGAAATTGTCTAATTAAAGTTGCGTCTTTCTAGTCATGTGACTGCAACTTGCTATCACGTGACAACAATCTAGGGCAACTTGCGGCAACTTGCCTGTAAACGTAAGTCAAAAGGGGTTGATTACATAAGCTAAGCGAGCTTAGGAAATTCACCAAATTCTACCTATAGAATAGGAGAATCAAAAAAGCATTAATTAAAATTAGTTACTACCTATACTATTGCAATAGCATTACGTATTACTGGAAGTAATACTAACACTAATTAGTAATTACAGATTAGGAGATATATCATCTACAAAAAGAGATAAACTTAATTAGTCCCTGCTAAAGGCCTTTACTAATCTTATTTACTAAGGAGAATCAGTTAACGTGTATTTAAAAAGTCAACCCCTATCTAATAGGCCCTTAACTCTTTATATACAGCCCTTAGGTGTTTAAAGAACCAACCCCTTTTAATAGGCCCTCGGTTTGCGTCTATTACGCATTTTATACTACCTAGATCACATTAAGGAGCATTAGTTAACGTATATTTAAAAAGTTAACCCCTATCTAATAGGCCCTTAATTCTTTATACACGGCCCTTAAGTACTTAAAGAACCAACCCCTATCTAATAGGCCCTTAGTTCACGTCCATTACGCATTTTAATTAGCTCGCATTTATTACATATATCTATTATTTAAAACCCAAAATTAAACTTAATAAGGGTTACAAGACAAGAATCAATATATTAGATATTAGGGCACAAGTTAATGCAGGACAGAAGAAATGGGGTAAGGGTATTAACCTACAATCCAACAAAACCACTATAGAGGATATTAATGAATTTATAAAGTTTAAGATCCTAGAATACAAAGCCTATAATTTTAAAGATAATAAACTATAGGAGGTCTATAAGAAAGATTTTAATAACTTTATACTATAAACCCTTAGGGATTATAACTAGTACGGCATTTAAAAACTTCGAACGTTCCTACAGACTAATAGTATATAGGTAAGGAAGTATAGAAATACCACAGTCCCTAAATTACTATTTAATACCTTATAAGAAGAAGACCCTATAGAATAGACTAAGCTTAAGATAAGGGAATATATGGCAACTAGAGGAGAGTTTAATTTAGGATAAATTAAATACCTGTAACGGGATTAGCCTAGTTACAGTGGAAATGTCTCGGTAAAACACTCGACAGATAGAACTTGAAGCTTTGACCGAATTCTGCTGAATTCTGCCAGCTTGATCGACTTCTGCTAAGTTCTGCTAGATCAATCAAATACTACCAAAGTCCGTCCGCGTGCGTATGTGCGCACGCATCGACTAAGACCCCTAAATTGTTTAATTGCAAGATTCTCTTGTTATTCCTTTCTCTTCTTTATACAACGTCTTGTTCCTAGCAAGAGCTATATACCCTTAGATTTAGATAGAATTTATATTGTTCCTTTAAATCTTTCCCAAAGCCTCTTTATGCCCTTACATTACGTTGCGTTAAAAATAACTACTATTAAAATGGCAAACGACCTCGAATCCCACGCGTTAACTATGAGCATTATAACCCTAGTTAGGGAATAGTTAACTGCAATACAAGAAGCCTTTATAGATGCTTTAGCTTAGTAGTGGGCTGCACTAGAAGCCTAGTATCAGCGATTAATGGAAACACTCCGCGAAGAACTCCGCAATGTTAATATACTTATAATAGAGACCCTAACAGTAACACCTATAAACGAAATTAAGATAACTATATGCGAACCTAGCCCGTTAAATACAAACCCTAAACTAGTAATAGTAGCTTAACCCATACCTATAACAAACCTAGTACCTACTATAAAATTAGAAAAGCTTCCTGACCCTCTAATGTTTAATAGAAATTAAAATGACCTACGTCCCTTTATAACTAAGCTCCACTTTAAACTTTTAATAAACTATAACTGATACCCTACTAAAGCTAGCAAGATTAGCTATGGGATGTCTTGATTAAGTAAAGACGCTACACAAACTATGGACCTATTCTTCCGTAACGGCACCTTTGTTAATTTTGAAATCTTTATCTCTTTATTAGAACGAACGTATAATGACGCTAGCTATAAATATACCGCTATTACTAAACTTAAAAACCTATAATAACGGAATTGAGACTTTACCAGCTTCTTTTTGGAATTTTTAGGCCTTATTAGCGAACTAGATTGGAATAAAGCTGCTAAAGTTGCTGCTCTTTAACAAGCTATTTTAGATAAAATTAGAGTACAGTTAGTAGGTAGGGAACTGCCAAAGGACCTACCTAAATTTGCTATAATGTGTTAATGAATTAATAAGGACCTTTAATATAATAAACAAACTTATTCTCTAAAGCTAACCACGCCTCGCGTTTAAGACTTTACGAAACCGATATATACCCTAAAGCGCGACCCTTTTCCGAAACCTACGCACAACCCTATGGACCTTAACGCCACGCGATCCTACGCACCCTTAGAAACCAACAAATGAAGGACTTAAGCCACAAATAGAGAATGCTTTGGATGTGGCGGAAAAGGATATATCTAAAGGAATTGCCAAACTTACCCTTTTAAAAAAGTCCGCCGTAGTTCCTCCCGGTCTTTAAATCGTACCCACTCCTTAAATCGTACTTATTCTTTAAGCCATACTCGCTTCTTAACTTATACTTATTCTATAAATTATACCTAGTTGTTATAAAGTATCTTATACTTAGCTAACTTGGAAAACGAATTATCCTAGGGTTAAGTCGCGCCTTAGGATAAGAAGTAGAAGAGTATAAGTGTTTAAGCTCTTCTAGCGCTGATATATAACATAACTCCCTTAATATACTTGGCAAAATTTAAATACTTAGAAAGTAGAAGGAGGTATAAATCCTTATAGACAGCAGAGCTACTAGTATAGGCTTTATTAATACGAACTATATAAAAACCTAATACCTAAATTTAAAGAAACTTAATAAGCCCTAAGGCCTATAAGGCTTTAACGGCAAACCCTTAATATATAGCGAATTAACGTACTACGCTTTTATGAAAATACAAATAGGTAAATACCTTAAATATATTTCCCTATTTATAACACCCCTAAAGCAATATAAGATAATACTTAGATATGGATAGCTAAAACAGCACGACCCTTTAATTAGCTAGGTTAAAGAAACACTAAAATTCCGCACAACCTATTGCTGAAGTTATTATTTAAAACACCACCTGCCCTACAAACATGTATAAGACTATTTGAATTTAATATAATATAAATTGCCCTTACTATAAACCTTAAACTAATATAACAAAACTATAACTGCTAATTGCAGTAAAGAATGCGAAGATAATATATTAAAACCCCTTAAAATTTGTATAATATAAGCCACACCTTTTGTTTTATTAGCAAGAAAATAAGACCATAAAATCTTTACTATAACAATGAAAGACATTAAGAAGGCGCTAGAACTAAAGTAGTATATTAACCCTTAACCTCTTATACCTAAGGAGTACTACGATTTAATTAATAAGTTTAAAAAATAATTTACAGACCAGCTACCCCCGCATTAAGATAAATACGATTTTAAGATAAAACTTAAACCTAGTATAATACCAAAGTTCGGTCTGCTATATAGTATGTTATAAGAAAAACTGCTTATAATACAATAATACCTTAACAAGCATCTAGAAAAAGGATTTATTCGCCCTAGTTAATCTCTATTTGCCTTACCTATATTATTTATTAAAAAGCTAGGAGGAGGCTTAAGATTCTATATCAATTACTAAGCCCTAAATATAATTATGATTTGAAACTAATATCTAATCCCCTTAATCTAAGAGACGCTTAACCGCTTAGTAAAGGCATGATATTTTATAAAGCTTAATATAGTCGCTGCCTTTAATTAAATTTGTATCTAAGAAGGAGATAAGAAGTATATAGCCTTTTATATATAATGGGGACTCTTTAAATACCTAGTAATACTGTTTAGTGTAAAGAACGGTCCCAGTATGTTTTAGTAATATATTAACAATACGCTCCGTGAATTCCTTAATGTATTTATTACTATGTATATTAATAATATCCTAATCTACTTATCTTTGCTTTCTAAGCATTAAAAACACATCTAAATGGTCCTTAAATGTTTATAAGATGTGGGTTTATAATGCGATATTAAGAAATGCAAGTTCTATATATCTAAAGTTATGTACCTAGGCCTGATTATATCCTATAATAGAATTAAAATGGACCCTAAAAAGGTCGCTGTAATTATAAACTAGGGAAGCCCTAGTAATATATAAGATATTTAAGAATTTCTAGGATTTGTAAATTTCTACTACCAATTTATTAACTAGTTCTTAAAAATTGCCTAACTATTAGTAAACCTAATAAGAAAGAACGTGAAATTTAAATAGACTGCTAGATATAAACAAGCTTTTAATAACTTAAAACAACGCTTTATAACTACTCTAATTTTTGCCCACTTTAACCCTAACCTTAAATATGTCATCAAAACAGACTTGTCTGATTATGCCCTAGGGGGAGTATTATTGTAATATAATAAGGACGGTAAGCTATGTCCAGTAGCCTTTCTTTCTTAAAAGCTCGCCCCTACCGAATTAAACTATAAGATATACAATAAGGAACTACTTACAATTATTAGATACTTTAAACAATGGCGTCTAGAACTTAAAGGATTATTGTTTCTAATATACATATTAACGGACTATAAAAACCTATAGTACTTTATAACTATAAAGCAGTTAACGCAGCGCCAAATTTATTAGGCCGAATACCTCTTATAATTTAACTTTAAGATTATATATTAACCGGGCAAACTTAATTAGAAGCCTAATATATTAACACAACAATTATAAGATTTACCTATAAATACCTTAGATAAACGGATTACAAATTAATTATAGATCTTATTGCCCCCTAAACGCTTTAAGAAACTACATCCTATATTCTTAGATATGGAACTTAACAGAAACGAATTAGAAATTAATAAATAGGAAATAGAAATTAATAAGCTAATAGAATATAAATATAAGAATAATGCATAGATAGCAAATATAATAAAAGCAATTTAAACAGGAAAATAATAGTATAAAAATATTATACTTACTAAATGTAAAATTTGTAACAATTAACTATACTATTAATAGAAGATAGTAGTTCCGAATTCCAAACCCTTATAATTTAAGATACTTAAATTTATATACGATTCCCCTATAGCAGGACATTCTGGCCGTATAAAGACTTATAAGATTATTTAATAAGTATACTACTGGCCTATAATGCATAAATATATATAAAAATACGTTTAAGCCTATAGAATGTGTATGCGTGGGAAGACCTCTTATGTAAAGAAGTAAGGAGTACTTTAACCGTTACTAATTCCAATATAAAGATAGCGAGATATCTTAATTAACTTTATAGTTAACTTGCCTAACAGTAACGGGTTTATAAATGTTATAGTAGTCGTTAACTATTTTATAAAAATATAATATATAATTCCTATGGACTTAATTAATGCGATATTAGTAGCCGAGTGTTTTATTAAGCATGTCTTTAAGCTATATAGACTTCCTAATTTAATAATATCTAACTGTAGAAGCTAGTTCGTTTCAGACTTCTGGTAAGCTCTATATAAACAATTAAGTATTTAAACATAACTCTTAACTGTATTTTATCTGGAGATAGATAGTTAAACTAAAATTGTAAATGCGATTATAGAACAATACCTATAAATATACTGCTCCTACCTATAAGATGACTGGGAAAAATGGCTGCCTTTAGCTAAGTTTACTGCAAATAATATAATAAATGTATTAATAGGCATAACGCCGTTCTACGCGACCTATGGATAAGACCCCTAACTTAAATTTAAACCATAACCCGAAATCGACACAATAGGACCTATAATTAAATAGATTTAGTTAATTAACGCGTATAACTTTACTGATTAAATAAAGCAGCTAACGGAACTATTATAAAGTGAATTAATATACGCTTAAACGGTACAGGAATGGCATACAAATAAAGGACAAGCCCCCGTATAGGACTTTAAGGAAGGTGATATGGTTTACCTAAATATATAAAACCTAAAGACTTAACGGCCCTTAAAGAAACTTAATTGGAAGTTTATGGGTCTATACTAAATTAAGAAGAAATTGAGCCTATATACTTATAAGCTTGAACTACTAACTAAGATAAAAATATATCTAATATTTTACGTAAGCTTACTATAACCCTTAAAAGACGAACCTATAACTTATAAAGTGCCGCCGCTACCTCCTATAATTATTAACAACGGTAATGGTTCTTACTTTATTAACTTAATTAATAATATATAATAGAAAACATAATCTAAATAATTTAAACTTCTTATTAAGTGGGAAGAATACGAAATATAAACCTAGGAGCTCTATAAGCAAGTTAAGACCAATACCCCTTCCCTGGTAAAAGAATTCCATAAGGACTATCCTTCGCGGCCTGCTTTGGCTAGATGGACATAATATAAAGGTAAATGACTGCCACCTAACACAAATACACGAAATACGATAGCAGGAAACTTGAAATTAAAAAGAGCTTAAAGAATACCACGATGCTCGTAATATGGTTATATAACGCGTAAGATATTAAGGAACTTTAACTAGCGGTTAAAGTTGTCTAATTGGTTAGATTTGCCTTGCCAAGACCTACTATAAAGATGTTAGTTTGGCTCACCGCCTTTACTAAACTAATAGCGATTTTTTATCCTAGGGATGGAAAATCCTAATTGGTCCGTTTAATAATTAGAACTAGTAAAACTCTATACTGCTACCTAACGTAAAATACGACATAATAAAATTGTATTATTTTGGACCTTCGGCTAAAGAGGGGGTACTATAACGGGACTAGCCTAGTTACAGTGGAAATGTCTTAGTAAAACACTTGATAGATAGAACTTAAAGCTTTAACCGAATTCTGCCGAATTCTGCTAGCTTAATCGACTTCTGCCAAGTTCTGCCAGATTAATTGAATACTACCAAAGTCCGTCCGCGTGTGTATATGCGCACGCATCGACCAAGACCCCTAAACTGTTTAATTGCAAGATTCTCTTGTTATTCCTTTCTCTTCTTTACGCAACGTCTTGTTCCTAGCAAGAGCTATATACCCTTAGATTTAGATAGAATTTATATTATTCCTTCGAATCTTTCCTAAAGCCTCTTTATGCCTTTACAATACCTCCTTAAGAACAACTTTACTAGCACTAGCACTATTAAAACCCTAATCTTAACCTTACTAACCATAAACCCTACTCTATTTACAATACCACCTATAAACCTAGTCCTACCTATAATACTACCTATACCTTAACCTACCCCTACACCGCCCCTATAACAGGAGTCTAATTATATTAACTTAACCCTACTATTAGAACCACCTAGGGAATAGAGTTAAACCTAAGGTTTTAGCAAGGAGTTAACAAACCTTATAAAGATATACACGGAAGACAATAAGCACTGCAGAGAAGATAACAATTTTAACTTTAAACTTACCATCTTCTACAACCTTTATAGCAGAGCTAATATACCCTAAGAAGCTAAGGTCAAAGCCTACCCTATAATATTACGCGGCTTAGCACTTAATTACTACTATACTAACCTTAAGAATGTTACCCTAACCCTTTTATTTAACCAAATCTACAATGCTATATATAATTACTTTAAGGGACCTAAGTATAGGCATGGTATACTAGGGCAATAGAACTTAACAACCTTAAGGTCTATAATAAGTAAAGGCGAGAATACTAGAAAATTAACCCTAGACTACCTATAGTTACTTATTAAAGAACTAAGACACCTCTAGCATAGTCTTAACCTAGATTTACGCATAGACAAGTTCCTTTATAATAAGCTTATCAACACCTACCAGAAGTTACCAGCATATTAATATACCTGCTTTAAACCTTTTAACAGCTTAACTAATCTAATTAACAACTTATAATCCTCTATTACAATATTTAAAAAGTTAAATAGTAAGAACCCCTAAGCCTTCTTTACTAACTGCCGCTACTATAGACAATACCCCTAATCACCTTACAGAACACAATTATCCTTATCTAGCCGATATGTATTATTAAAGAAGCGCTGCTTTATCTATTATAAGAAAGGTTACTAGTTATCTAAACACTTAAGAGAAGAACATAATAAATTAAAGAAGAAGTTTAAGGACAGATTTAACCGCCGCTTTAATAGACATACCTAATAATATATTGCTAAGTATAAGGGAACAGATCATGATAATGAACTTAATTTAGAATCTATTAATAACGCAATAGAAGCTCTTATAATCAATATTAAGTTACCACTACTATTTCTAACTTAGGAATAGACTAAATTATTCCTTATCTCTTTCAGAACAATACAGCATAAAGGAGCTATTAATACTATAACCAACTTAGCGGACTAATCCTTTACCTATACAATTACCAACACTAACCCAACTGCTTACCATAACGACTTAGACCTATTTGCCTACATTACTACCAGCTAATATACCTCCAATAAGTTCTATAGAGTAATAATTAACATAGGAGCCTTAAAGAAATTAATAGTAGGTTATAAACAATACCTTGTATACAGGAAGACCTATAATACCATTATTAATACCTTAAAGGCCGGCGCTATTAACATCTAGTTTAGTATTAGCTCTACCCCTTCTATTAGCTCCGTTATAGTTAATACACTAGTTAATAACATTAAGTTCTATATTATAAAGGCCAATATACCCTTCCTACTATGCCTTGTAGATATAGACATACTAAAGACCTACTATAATAACCTTAAGAACGTCCTAGTTACCCCAACAAAATTAGTACCAGTAGTTTACTAATTTGGCCACCTCTTCCTATTATAGGTGTAAGGGCGCGAAGAGGCTTCGGGGAAGATTTAAAGGAACAATATAAATTCTATCTAAATCTAAGGGTATATAGCTCTTGAAGAGAACAAGACATTGCGTAAAGAAGAGAAAGGAATAACTAGAGAATCTTGTAATTAAATAGTTAGGGGTCTTGGTCGATGTGTGCGCACATATATACGCGGACGGACTTTGGTAGAATTCGATTAATCTAGTAGAACTTGGCAGAAGTTAATTAAGGCGTCAAGTTTATCTATTAAGTGTTTTACTGAGACATTCCTACTATAACTAGGCTAGTCCTGTTACAGTACCCCCCCTTTTAACTAAAGGTTTAAAATAATTCAATTTAGTTAAGAGTTTAAAAAAAAAATTTTTTATCACGTGTCGTATTTTCGCGTCGGGTGGCGGTCTTGGCAAGGCAGATCTAACCAATTAGACAACTTCAACCGCTGGTTAAAGTTCCTTAATATCTTATATATTACGTAATCGCGTTATAAATATTATAACTTATTTTAAGTTCTTTTTAAATTCAAGTTTTGTGTATTTGTGTTAGGTAGTAGTTGTTTGCCTTTATATCATGTCCATCTAGCTAGAGTAGGCCGTAAAGGATAGTCCTTATGGAATTCTTTTACTAAGGAAGGCGCGTCGGCCTTAATCTAATTATAGGTTTCCTAGGTTTATATTTTATATCCTTCCTACTTAATAAGAAGTTTAAATTGTTTAGATTGTTTTTTCTATTATATATTATTAATTAAGTTAATAAAGTAAGAACCATTACTATTGTTAACAATTATGGGAGGTAGCGGCGGCACTTTGTAAGTTAAAGGTTCACCTTTTAAAGGTTGCAGTAAGCTTATATAAAACGTTAGGTATATTTTTATCTTAGTTAGCAGTTTAAGCTTATAGACATATAGGCTTAGTTTCTTTTTAATTTGGTATAGGCCCATAAACTTCCAATTAAGTTTCTTTAAGGGCCGTTAAGTCTTTAGGTTTTATATATTTAGGTAAACCATATCACCTTCCTTAAAGTCCTATACGGGGGCTTGTTCTTTATTTGTATGCTATTCCTGTACCGTTTAAGCGTATATTAATTCACTTTATAATAGTTCCGTTAGCTGCTTTATTTAATCAGTAAAGTTATACGCGTTAATTAACTAAATCTGTTTAATTGTGGGTCCTATTATATTAATTTTAGGTTGTGGTTTAAATTCAAGTTAAGGGTCTTATCCATAGGTTGCGTAGAACGGCGTTATACCTATTAATTCGTTTATTATATTATTCATAGTAAACTTAGCTAAAGGTAGCCACTTTTCCTAGTTGTCTTGTAGGTAGGAGTAGTATATTTATAGGTATTGTTCTATAATCGCATTTATAATTTTAGTTTAACTATCTGTCTCTAGATAAAATGCAGTTAAGAGTTATATTTATATACTTAATTATTTATATAGAGCTTACTAGAAGTCTAAAACAAACTAGCTTTTATAGTTGGATATTATTAAGTTAGGGAGTCCATGTAGCTTAAAGACGTGTTTAACAAAATATTTAGCTACTAAGATAATATTAATTAAGTCTATAAGAATCATATATCGCATTTTTATAAGGCGGTTAACTACTACTATAATATTTATAAATCCGTTGCTGCTAGGTAAATCTACTACGAAGTTAATTAAGATATTACGCTATCTTTATATTGGAATTAATAATGGTTAGAGTACTCCTTGTTTCTTTATATAAGAAGTCTTTCCACAAACACACATTCTGTATACTCGAACGTATTTTTGCATATAGTTGTGCATTATAGGCTAGTAATATACTTGTTAGATTATCTTATATGTTTTTATATAGCTAGGATGTCCCGCTATAGAAAAGTTGTGTATAAATTTAAGTATCTTAAATTGTAAAGGTTTGGAATTCAGGACTACCATATTCTATTAATAGTATAGTTAATTGTTACAAATTTCGCATTTAGCGAGTGTAATATCTTTATACTATTGTTTTCCTATTTAAATTGCTTCTATTATATCTACTATCTATACGTTGTTCTTATATTTATATTCCATTAGCTTATTAATTTCTATTTCCTATTTATTAATTTCTAATTCGTTTCTATTAAGTTCTATATCTAGGAATATAGGACGTAGTTTCTTAAAATATTTAGGGGGCAATAGGATCTATAATTAATTTATAATTCGTTTATCTAAAGCGTTTATAGGTAGGTCTTATAATTGTTATATTAATATATTAGGCTTCTAATTAAGTTTGCCTAGTTAGTATATAATCTTAAAGTCGAATTATAAAAGGTATTCGGCCTAACGAATTTGGCGTTACGTTAATTGCTTTATAGTTATAAAATACTATAGGTTCTTGTGGTCCGTTAATACGCGTATCAGGAATAACAATCCTTTAAGTTTTAGACGCTATTGTTTAAAGCATCTAATAATTATAAGTAGTTCCTTATTGTATATCTCGTAGTTTAATTCAGTAGGGGCGAGCTTTTAGAAGAGAAAGGCTACTAGACATAGCTCACTATTCTTATTATACTGCAATAACACTCCCCTTAGGGTATAATTAGACGAGTCTGTTTTAATAATATATTTAAGGTTAGGGTCAAAGTGAGTGAGAATTAGGGTAGTTATAAAGCATTATTTTAAATTATTAAAAGCTTGTTCGTATCTGGCAGTTTATTTAAATTTTACGTTCTTCCTTGTTAAGTTTATTAACAGTTAGGCGATTTTTAAGAAGTAGTTAATAAATTAACAGTAGAAATTTATAAATTCTAGAAATCCTTAAATATCTTATATATTACTAGGGCTTCCCTAGTTTATAATAGCAGCAACCTTTTTAGGGTCTATTTTAATTCCGTTATAGGATATAATTAGGCCTAGGTATATAACTTTAGATATATAGAACTTGTATTTCTTAATATCGCATTATAAACCTGTATCTTGCAAATGTTTAAGGACCATTTAGACATGTTTTTAATGCTTAAAAAGCGAAGATAAGTAGATTAAGATATTATTAATATACGCAGTAATAAATATATTAAAGAATTCACGAAGCGTATTATTAACATATTACTAAAATATACTAGGACCGTTCTTTACACTAAATGGCATTACTAGGTATTTAAAGAGTCCCTATTATATATAAAAGGCTATGTACTTCTTATCTCCTTCTTAGATATAAATTTAATTAAAGGCAGCGACTATATTAAGCTTTATAAAATATTATGCCTTTGCTAGGTAGTTGAGCGTCTCTTAAATTAAGGGGATTAGATATTAGTTTTAAATTATAATTACATTTAGAGCTTAATAATTAATATAGAATTTTAAGCCTCCTCCTAGCTTTTTAACGAATAGTATAGGTAAGGTAAATGGAGATTAACTAAGGCAAATAAATCCTTTTTCTAGATACTTATTAAGGTATTATTATATTATAAGCAGTTCTTCCTGTGACATACCGTATAGCGGTCCGAACTTTAGTGTTATATTAGGTTTAAGTTCTATCTTAAAATCGTATATATCCTAATATAGGGGTAGTTGGTCTGCAAATCTTTTCTTAAACTTATTAATTAGATTGTGGTACTCTTTAGGTATAAGAGGTTAAGGGTTAATATATTACTTTAGTTCTAGTGCTTTCTTAATATCTTCTATAGTTATAGCGAAGATTTCATGGTCTTGTTTTCATGCTAACGAAACAAAAGGTGCGGCTTATATTATATAAATTTTAAGAGGTTTCGGCGTAACGTCTTCGCATTCTTTACTACTATTAGTAGTTATAGCTGTATTATTTTAGTTTGGGGTTTATAGCAGTGGCAGTTCGTATTATATTAAATTTAAATAATCTTATGCATATTTATAGGGTTAGTGGTGTTTTAAGTAATAACTTCAGCAGTAGGTTATATAGAATTTTAGTGTTTCTTTAACCTAGCTAATTAAAGGGTTATATCGTTTTAGCTATTTATGTCCAAGTATTATCTTATATTACTTTAGGGGTGTTATAAATAAGGAAATGTATTTAAGGTGTTTACCTATTTACATTTTTATAAGAGCGTAGTGCGTTAATTCGCTATATATTAAGGGTTTGCCGTTAAAGCCTTATAGGCCTTAGGGCTTATTAAGTTTCTTTAAATTTAGGCATTAGGTTTTTACGTAGTTTATATTAATAAAGCCTATGCTAGTAGCTCTACTATCTATAAGAATTTATACCTTCTTCCATTTTCTAAGTGTTTAAATTTCGCTAAGTATATTAAGGGAGTTATATTATATATTAGCGCTAAAAGAGCCTAGATACTTATACTCTTCTACTTTTTATCCTAAGGCGTGACTTAGCCCTAGGACAATTTGTTTTCCAAGTTAGCTAAGGGTAAGATGCTTTATAATAACTAGGTATAATTTATAGAATAAGTACAGGTTAAGGAGCGAGTGCGGCTTAAAGAACAAGTGCAATTTAAGGAGTAGGTGCGATTTAAAGACCAGGAGGAACTACAGCGGACTTTTTTAAAAGGGTAAGTTTGGCAATTCCTTTAAATATATCCTTTTTTACTACATCCAAAGCATTCTCTGTTTATGGCTTAAGTTCTTCGTTTGTTGGTTTCTAAGGGTGTATAAGATCAAGTGGTATTAAGGTCTATAGGGTCGTATATAAGACTTTTTAGGTTCGGAGAGGGATCGCGTTTTAGGGTATATATTGGTTTCGTGGAGTTTTAAACATAAGGTGTGGTTAGCTTTAGAGAACGAGTTTATTTGTTATATTAAAGGTCCTCATTAATTTATTAATACATTATAGCGAATTTAGGCAGGTCTTTTAGCAGTTCCCTACCTACTAACTAAGCTCTAATCTTATCTAAAATAGCTTATTAAAGAGCAGTGACTTTAGCGGCTTTATTCCAATCTAGTTTGCTAATAAGGCCTAAAAATTCCAAAAAGAAGCTAGTAAATTCTCGGTTCCGTTATTATAGGTTTTTAAGTTTAGTGACAGCTGTGTGTTCGCGGCTGGCGTCATCATATATTTGTTCTAGTAGGGAGACAAAGATTTTAAAACTAACAAAGGTGCTATTATAGAAGAATAGATCTATAGTTCATGCAGCGTCCTTACTTAAATAAGACATTCCATAGCTAATTTTGCTAGCTTTAGTAGGGTATCGGTCATAGTTTATTAAGAGTTTAAGACGGAGCTTGGTTATAAAGGGACGTAGGTTATTTTAATTTCTATTAAACATTGGAGGATTAGGGAGCTTTTTGGATTTTATAATAGGTATCAAATTCATTATAGATACGGGTTAAGTTACTATTACTAGTTTAAAGTTTGCGTTTAAGGGGCCAGGTTCGGATACAGTTATATTAATTTCGTTTATAGGCGGTGTTGGGGTCTCTAACGTAAATGCTTAGATATTACAGAGTTCTTTGCGGAGTGCTTCCATTAATCGCTAATACTGGGCTTCTAGTGCAGCCCGCTACTAAGCTAAGGCATCCGTAAAGGACTGTTATATTATAGTTAACTGTTCCCTAACTAGGGATATAATACTTATAGTTATCAAAGAGGATTTGGGTTCGTTTGCCATTTTAATAGTAGTTGTTTTTTTTAACGCAACATAATGTAAGGGCGCGAAGAGGCTTTGGGGAAGATTTAAAGGAATAATATAAATTCTATCTAAATCTAAGGGTATATAGCTCTTAAAGAGAACAAGACGTTGCGTAAAGAAGAGAAAGGAATAACTAGAGAATCTTGTAATTAAATAGTCAGGGGTCTTGGTCGATGCGTGCGCACGTGCGCACGCGGATGGACTTTGGTAGAATTCGATTAATCTGGCAGAACTTGGCAGAAGTCGATTAAGGCGTCAAGTTTATCTGTCGAGTGTTTTACCGAGACATTCCTACTGTAACTAGGCTAGTCCTGTTACAATAGGAAGAGTTACTGCAGTTATTTATAACCTACTCGTTTAATTAAAACCCTTACTACCTAACCATTACTAAACTCTGCCAACTCTATTGTCGCTTTAGATATCTATCAGCAGATAAGCTATATAAGGTACTAAAACGCTCTAGCTACAATAACATTAACAAGCAGGTTATTAACTATCTTACTAAGTACTGCTCCCACTGCCAAAAACATGGCAAATCCCCTAGATAGTTTAAGTTTATATTATAAGAAAACCAAGATTCCAATTTTAACCACTCTATCTTTATTAACATTATGTATATTAATAAAAGCCCTATCCTCTATATAATTAATAAAGCTACCAGATTTTAAGCCGCGAGATAGCTATATAATATCTCTATAAAGCGTACCTGGGATATCCTACAATTATATTAGATTGATACCTACATTAGACCACCAAACTATATCACCTACAATACCAGGAAGAACTTCGCAAGTAAGGAGTTTTAATAGCATACTATAGCAATAGCTATATTAACCAAGAGCGTCCTAGTGGAAGCTTACTAGTCTATTAGAATAGTAGAAAGAGCTTATTTAACACTACACTAAGCATACTAGATAATTATAGAGGAGCTATAGGACTTAGGAATAACTAAGAAATTAGCTTTATAAATGGCAGTAAAGGCCACTAATAATATAGCTGGCCTAGATAGCTTAGTCCCAACACTTCTTATCTTCAGTGCCTATCCTTAAATAAGCAAATTTGACCTACCAGCACCCTCTATTATATAGTAAGCGACAGCTATAAAGAAGGCAATAGAGGAGATTGCAAGGATTAAGATAAAGAAATAAGTTAATAATATACTAAACCAACAAAACGGTCTATTTGTTACTATAATCCATAACCTCCCCCTTAACTTAGAAGTACTTATATAGCGTAAAGGCAATACTAGATAAAGCAGTAGATGGACTAGCCCATTTAAACTACTTAGAATTAATAGAGAGACATATAAGGTATAACTCCCTAGTGGACCTACCAATTTTAGGACTATAGCAGTAAAGCTATACCTATAACCTAAACCAGAAGAACCAACTAAGAAACCAACTAAGGAGCCGACTGAGGAACTGACTGAGGAACTAACTAAGGAACTAACTAAGGAATTAACTAAGAAACTAACTAAGGAGCCGACTGAGGAACTGACTGAGGAACTAACTAAGGAACTAACTAAGGAACTAGTAGCTAGTGCACCCCCCTAAAGATTGAAACAGACACAATAATCGCTAACAAAGTCTTAGCAAAACATCGCAGATATATTAATATTTATTAACGACAGCCTAATAAAACCTAATACTACAACCGTTAAGTATACCTTGCCGTTATTTACAGAGTCTTGACGCAAGGAGATAAATGGTTTACTTAAGAAAGGCATCTTTAAGTTTATTAATATAGCAGACGTCCTAGAAGGAGTTAGAATCTTTAACTCCTAATTTATTGATAAGATTAAGAACGCCGGAATAGACAAGGCCTTTAAGAAGTCTAGACTAGTTATATAAGCCTATAAGAACTATAGCAAGGACCTAGTTCTGATATAGTTACTAACTATTTAATATATTAGCTAAAGAATTATTCTAGTACTTATGGCAACCCTATAGGGAAATAAAAGAAGACTAGCTTTTTTATACCTACGCAACATCTTATAAGCTTATATATAGTCTAGTACCCACTTAAACAGAGACTTCTTTATACACCTACTACCAGAACTTAGACTAAAGGATGGATTAATCCTAAGAGTTATTAAACCACTATACGGTGTCCTAGAAGCTAGTAACTATTAATTTAATATATACTACCGTCACCACCTTAACAAGCTATAGATAAACCAGTTAATATACAACCCCTGCTTATTATACATAAATAGTAACGGCTTCAGAATTATAGGATTGTAAACTAATAATATACTATTCCTTACTAACAAAACCTTTACAGAGGCTAAAGAAGCTAGACTTTAGGAGGTAAAGTTTCTAATAAAAAAGAGAGAGAAGCTTACCTAGACTACTCCAATTAAGTTTAATGGAGGCTATATTAAGCAAGAAAAAGATTTAATAGCCTTTACCTAGGAATGTTAATGCTAGAACCTAAAGCTAGTTACTATAAAGGCTATAGACCTAACTAGCTCCAGAGGGGAAGTCCATAAGGCAGTCATACTAAAGGACTAGTACGTTGCTTAGAGAGTAAGAGAAGCCTATATTACCACAGTCTGTTAACTAAAAGCTGCCTTTAACCTTTCCTTTATAATATAAGTTGTTAACCTAAAGGAAGAACAGGCAAAGCAGCTTAATAAGCGGCTATAATAGCAAATTAATAATCCCTCCTAAGGACTTTGTTTCGTATAACTTAATACAAGTACTCTTAAACTAATAATATTTATAGACTCGTCCTTTGCTAATAACTACGACCTCTTATCCTAAATTGGCTTTGTTATTACACTTATAGACAAAGATAATAAGGCCAATATCCTCTACTAGTTATCTATTAAATGCAAGCAGGTTATATAAAGTATCCTAGTATCTAAATTATATGGAATAGCCCATAGATTTGACACCAGAGCTATAATTAAAGCAACTATTAAGAAGATCCTACAACTTGAACAACTACTGCTTATCCTTTATACTAATTTAAAATCTCTATATAATTACTTAGTTAAACTTGGGACAATATAAGAGAAACGACTTATAGTTAACCTAATATGTTTACAACAATTATATTCTCTTAGAGAGATAGTAGAGATTAAATAGATTAACGGAGGCAGTAACCCTATAGATGCTATAATAAAATTAAAGCCTTACCAGGCGTTAAAGGACCTAATTAATACAAATATAATTAAGCTATAGGTTACCAAGTGGGTAGAGAGAGGAGAAGATATTAAAGCAGGAACAGAGAGTGCGAAGATGCAAGACTAGCCGCTAAGGCGCTAGTACTAAGCGAGCTAATAGCAATTTTCCATCCCGGGGATAGAAAATCATAATTGGTTACTTTAACCACCTAGCAGAATTTGGTGGAATTTGGTGGAATTTAACAGGTGGAAAATAGTGCAATTCAACAGATGGAAAGTAGTAGAATTTGGCAGGCAGCGTCCTTAAGCACATCAAAAACTAAATACTCCCAGTATTTAATTAAAGTTGCGTCTTTCTAGTCATATAACCACAACTTGCCATCACATAACAGCAATCTAGAGCAACTTACGGCAACTTGCCTGTAAATGCGAGTTAAAAGGGGTTGATTACGTAAGCTAAGCGAGCTTAGGGAATCCACCAAATTCCACCTATAGAATAGGAGAATCGAAAAAGCATCAATCAAAATCAGTTACCACCCATACTATTGCAATAGCATTACATATTACCGGAAGTGATACCAACAGAAATAATAGCTAAATAGTATATATGCGTATTTCTTTTTTTTTAAATTACGCTATTATAATAGAGTTATATTAGTAAGGTTACGGCTATATACTAGAAGGGTATTAGAAGGTAAAGTATAAAGACACTTTACTTATTAAGCTTAATCCTTTTCCTTAACACCTTACTTCCCATTATTAGCCTTTATCCAATTTTAGACCTATCTTTAATATCTTATTAAGATTTTCTTCTGTTTTATTATTAATTTAATATACCTCTTTATTTTCCTACTAACTGCTCTTTTAAGACAATTCCTTAGTATATTTTAGCCCTAATATTATATATAGAACCCTATAAGGGGACTTTGTAAACAGGAGGCTATAAGGTACAGTAGTGGAGTTTCCGTTTAGGTTGTCGCGAGGTTTTAAGGGAGGACAGTAGATATAAACAAAAGATATAAATAAACAATCTGGTCCTTAAAGCCAGCTACCCTTTTAAATAGAGTAGGAAGGATTTAAATATAAGGGGACTTTGTAGATAGGGGCTATAAGGCACGATTATAGAACAGAATAAATTGGTAAGAGAGACGAATCCTTAAGGAGGTAAGGCCTCTAGGATTGTGGAGACTATATACTACAGGCACGTGCCTCTAGTATATAACTAATGGACGTCTAAGGGGTATCTAGGGGTTGTCCTAAGGGCAACCCAAGGTAACTGCAATAATATTCCTTATAAACCCTAACCTCCGCTAACCTGTAACTAGTACTAGTCCTACCTAAATAATTTTGCCTATGCATTTTTAAAAGACTAGAAATCTAATAAAAGGATTCTAAAGGCTTATAATAAGACTTACTATATAAGGTCTAACACCTTTAGTCCTTATAATTAATATATGCGTACTAAGAGCGGTAGTTATATTAAGGTAAGCTTTCCTATCCTTAATAGGTTTCTATTACTAACTTTAAGCTTTAAATAGCCTAAGCCTAAGTAGCAACGATCTTTTAATATTTTTAACTACTATATTGCCCAGGCTCTCTCTTATTCTAGCACCAATACTAAATATCTAGGTTAAATTTAAGACTATACTATAGCCATTTACACCACCTATAATTTCTAGTAAGCTAGCCAGTAATACCTAATAAGGGAGTAAAGCTAGTATATTAAAGATAGGGTAAAGAATAGGGGTAATAAGAAAAAGGTCGCCGTTTACTATAAAAAGGAGTTTATATATACGCGTTAAGTTTTAAAAGAGTATAATATAATACGGTATTAGGCAGGTTACGCTTTAGGTACCTAGCGAATAAGTAACTAACGGTTGCCGTAGTAAGGTCTTAGTAGTTCTAAACTTTACTACTAGCTAATGTCTCTATTTATTCTAGGCTTAAGTGTATCTTTATTAGCTATAAACTTATACCTTAGGAGCTTTATTAATACTAGTTTAGACCTAATATTAGTGCTAAGCGTTTAAGAGTCTCTACTCCTTCTACACCTTATTAGCCTACCCCTATTTTTATACCTACCTATACTCCTACTAAGGGTTCTAGATCTTATTCCCATTAGCTATTACTTAATAGGCCAATAGATACTAATTCTATACCTAAGGATAATGCATAATAGCTTTTAATTTAGGCATTTAGGATTAATTTTTATATATAGTAGCAATTAAGGATCTTAATTAGTACTTAGGAAGGCCTTATAAGGTATTTAAGAAGGCATAGGAATACTATTCCTAATATAAACTAATAAATAGAAATATAATTCTAGCAAAATACCCTATTAATTCTATACTATATATATAAAAAGGCTAAGGACCTGTCCTGCCTTAAGCTATAGCCTTAATTAATCCTTATAGTTTTTAGAGCTTATCCGTTCTATATCCAATTTAACCTATTTCTTACTCTTTAGGGCCAATTACGGCCTACCACAAGCTTTCTTTATAGGTTGTAATAATACTATGGTATTAAAGCGCTTTCTGCGATTTATAGATTACGGACCTTAGTCCTAATATTCTTTTAGAATATCTTTATAATAATTAAGGTAATCCTATAATTCATATATAGAGCCCTTAGTGGGCTAGCCTAGCCATTTAATTTTATATTAAAGCTTATTCTTAATAAACTTATAGCATAGTATAGCTTTAACCTTATACCGCTCGCCTACTACTTTAGGGTGTTTAATTAGGCCTAAACGGAAGTTCTTTTCCAGTAGTGGTCTATACTATAGCTCTAGTAGATTTATATAAAATACTAAATATATATAGGCTATAGATAGGGGTAGCTAGAGACAGTAGGCTAACTTACTAATTTATTTCTTAATTTAGAAGGGACCTAGGTATCTTATATTAAGCTTCTTTAATAGTTAATAAGTTTTAATATTTATTAAATATAATAGGACCTTATTGCCTACTCCAAAATACTTATTCTAGTATTTATAGTTATACTAAAGTCTTTACTGCTTTTAAGCATCTTATAGGCTCTACTTTATATACTTCCATTACTCCTCCTATTCTTTAAGGTACCCTTAACGTAGCTTATGGGCTTTTGACGGTTGGGGGGTTTTTGACGGTTTTGAACATCAAAACTAATGCCTCAAAATGCTCAATTGCAGGCATTTTCTTAACAAAATGTATCACGCAGCATTTTCCAAGGTATATACACTGTCGCACAACTGCAGGTTCTGCAGGGGGTAGTAGTCACTGCTGTTAAGTATGCGCGACTTTGTGAGATTTATGTTTGCCGTTGAGTCGCCTACGCAATGTATTTGGGCCAACGCCGTGAGACTTTGCAGCATCTCCCCGGTTTTTATAGAGGCCATTCTTAAAGCCAGTAATTGCTAACTCAATCCTTTGGTCTGTATTAGGTTCGCGACTGCAGCGGGGCATAGTGGCGTTAATGGTAAATTTCTTAAATATGGATCAAGTATTGAGGAATTCAATGTTTTGATTCTTGAAGCGGCAGTATGAGTCGCTAAGCTTAAACAGGCAAGCGGTAGTAAAACTGTCAAAAACCCCCCAACCGTCAAAAGCCCATAAGCTACGTTATACCCTCTAATAAATATTCTTAAACTTTCTAGTAGGATCCCATAATTAATTATCCCTTGCATTGATAAACGCGTCCTCAGAGCTGTGCTCCGTGCGCACCAATTAGGAAGCTGCATACGCAGGCGGTCAATCGTTCTGCCAGAAAACCAAGGCCTTGTAGATGGGGAGAGGCTTGAAGGAAGGTAGTGGTCCGGGGGCTGGCGGTGGCTTTTTCGCGACCCGACTATTGGAAAGATATTGAGTAGGCCGTACAAGATCCTTATCATTAGAAATGTAGTTACGGACCATTGTGGTGGTGTAATTAATTGATGAAGTTATCTACGTGAGGAAGTTGATGTTCAGACTTGCGGGTAACAGGGCTTGACAGCCCTGTTAAACAGCCAGCCTATCAGCTGACAGTATCAAGATATTATTAGAACAGGGTCTGACAGCCTAAGCCATAAAAGGAAATTTCAATTTATTATTGTCTTAAAACCCTCTACCAGCTACTGTACGATAAAGAAACTATAAAGGGATACCTAGAATTCCTTAATCAGTCCAGTCCTTTGAGCATTCTATTGCCTTAAGTATTCGTATACTTGTTTTCGTACAATCCCATGAAACTCTACGTCGAGAGCCTAAAAATACTCTCTCTGGTTTATCACTCATTCCAGGTATAGAAAGAACTTTAATTATAAGCTATAAGAGTCGTTTATATCTCTTATACTGCTGACTCCACCATTAAATAGCCGTTATTTTACTATCTAGCATAATTGGGTTCTCACTAATATAATTATCAAACTTATCCTAGCTCTGTAGACGAGTATGCTTTAAAATATATAGCCGACGAGCCTTATAGAAGGCAGAGAGATTTTCCTCTAGTCGGAGAGTAGATTTGCCAGTACTTTCAGACTTATATGGTATAGTTAAAAGTGGTACCTTATTACGGAATCTCTCCCAGAGCTTTTGTACGGTATAGAGCTGTTTCTCTCCTTTAATTGTAATATGGTCATTCTTATCTTTAAGGAAAGCCGTATAACATTATGGGTTAAGAATTCGTGCCGCTAGATAGTATGGAGAATTGTCTAGCTTCTTAACGTACTTTATAAGCTTTTCCTCAGCACGTTGGAGTTAAAATACCATAAACTTATCCTTAGCCTTAGTGGCTATCACCTAGTAGGAAAAAATTAGCTAAAGAAATGTTAAGAGTATTGTATGACATACCAATACGTCTTATATTAGATCTTTAAGAATATCAATTGATTCTAAAACCCTTTTTAGTGTTATACAATCTTCCTAAAGAAATAGAGTTGCTTTATAGAAAGACTAAAGGAAGTTATAAATCGTACAAAGGTATACCCATTTACTTATTATAAGGATATCCTCTTTTAAGATACTATCCTGGTAATATTCTACGTAGAGTTAAAGCCTAGCCTTTACTCTATCCTCTAGAGCTACACTTAATATATTATACCAACTATTCCATCTTATATAACTATCAAGAGGAATGATCTTAAGTGCACGTTTTTTAAACCATGTTATATGATTAGCTGATTTACGGATATGTATAATAAGGTTATAGAGCTTTCCCATAGGGCCTATAATATCTCAAATATTCTTACCTCTTTTGGCCGACAATAGCTCTGGTTCTTCACCCTTCTTTTTCCTCTTATCTTTCGCCATTACTGGCTGCGGTACTAGTTATATGGGCTCTTCCTTATCCTCTTCTTCTTCCTGATCCTGATCCTCTTTGTTATATAACTCTATAAGCTTCTCATCCTTCTTTAATTTAAATAGGAAGGCCTAGACAATAAGATTAATAACATACCCCTAGCAGCGAATTCTTTAATATATTGCGTTCTAGGTGATTTAGTATTTGAGCCTAAGCCATTGGCTTATCATACAATAAAGAACGTCGTTTAATCTAGCATTATCGCTAATAAGAGCTCTAATCTTTACTGTAATTCCATACTTAATAAGGACAGGACGAAGTGCCTCCTATTAATCTGCACCACTCTGACTATGTACCGTACAAAGGGCAATTAAGATATTTCGGTATTCATCTTAGATATTAAGAAAGCTGGCACAGATTCCAAGGAGAAGAGAATAATTAGGACAGGTCCAGATATCAACAGCAAGGTGGATATTTGTCTTTGCAGATTAAAGTGCTCTTCGTACAATATCCTAACTCTTAATAAAGTACTCAGAGATCCAGTCTAATATTATTAAATAATGTTTAGGGACGAATGAAGGTACTTCTTAATTTAATGCTTTAATAAAAGCATGAAACTCCTTCCATTCCACACATAAGAATGGAAGCCGTCGTACGATAATAAGATCTAAAAGTGCTTGTTTTACAGTATTTTTCTATACTATACGCTTCAGAACCTCGCCCTCAAGACCTTATATTTCTCCCTTTGTCAGAAGTCTTTGGTATAGTTGTTAAATAGAACTTTCTACTTTATCTTTTATTGTTGTATGTGGATTATTCTCCTCCGGACTCTATTAAACTTTATGTTTCTTAAGATAAAGTTACAGTCCTTGCATTAAGGCGTAATGTCCTTTTGGATCTTTAGGAGGGCAATATTTACGGAAGTAATTCTTCTTTGTTCGTTTCTTTTCTTCTGCCGTTATCATACGAGTATGTTTATGGATTGAGGAGTGGGATCTAAAGAACGCGGCTGTTTAACATGTTAAGGTTAAGCCTGTATCAGCATCGGCTTCAATAGGGCTTAAAAGAGTAGAAGGTATATTACTTTTAAAGGAGTTATTACTGTAAAGATCATCAGATAGAATTTCACCAGGGCAGGCCATATCAATAAGGTCGTATGATAGGGAAACAAAAGAATCGATGTATTGTCTGTTAGAAAATTTTAGACTGCCAAGCCCTGTCACGACAGCTGTCTGACAGACAGCCCTGTCAGCTGACACCCTGTCTGTTTGACAGGTTTGACAGGATATTCTGTCAGCCGCAAGTCTGTTGATGTTCTTTGATCGCATGCACGGGCCATATCTCTAAGTACACAATCAATGCAAGGGATACAGCCTTAGCCAGTAATTATTAGATATACCATTAAATCTAGATGGTTAAACGCTATAGGCAATTTAGATTAATACAAATAAATATAATAAATATTGCTTTAAGTTATAAGCGTACTCTACGTATAGAAGTAGCTTATACTAATTATCTTACTAGTAGTTTAGATATATTTGTAGATAAAACTCCAATTCCTTATTTTAGCGTTTTATTTACCTATCTATCTATGGATAAAAAGCCGTACTATAGTAGTAGTCTATCTTTAAATAAAAGTATAGATCCGACTAGAACTAGCTTATAAAGACGCTGCCCCTATTAGTAATAATAGAGTATAGTTAATTTACTTTAAGAAAGCATTTCTCCTTAATTAGGTTTGCGAGTACTTATATATTAATTATTTCATTAATAGGAAGGTATTAGACGTACTTTAAAAACCTATTAATAAATACCAGGACTAAATTATATATTTATTCTTACTTATCCTTAAATAGTAGAAGATCCATAATAAAATCCATAGCATAATATTGCTATAGTTTACTAGCGGGAGAAACTAATTTAAGTAAATCCCATAGCTTATACCTTTAGATTTCATATACTTAACACTTCTTATAGTAGCTAATATACTCCTTTACTTCCTACTTAAGCTTTAGCCAATAGTATTTATATTAAAATAATTCCACTATTTTAGCTTAACTATAGTAGCCGCCTAGAGGATTATCGTAATTCTTTATAAGAATCTTCTGTTATAGATTTATTTCTTATAGTACCTAAACCTTACCATATCTATATAGTAGGCCTATTAGGTTTAGTTCCTAATAATAATACCTAGTAGCTTCCTTTCCATTATATTTCTAATCTACTCCCGTATTAAAGATAGCATAGAAAGCGTCCCTCTATTATACTTTACAGATAAAATCCATTAACCTTTTAGATAGTTCCTAGGTAAAAGCTATTTTGCCTTATACTACTCTAAGCATAAGACTAAATAGTACTATAGATCTTATAACTTCTTAATATGTATATATTAGGAAGGCCGCTATAAGGTTAAAGTCCTTTAGTTATTATAGGGCTCTAAGTTTTAATTACTCTATAGCTTTGCTATTAGTTCAAGGGGATAGCTTAGTAATTAGTAGTATATTACCAAGTTCCAAACTTATATTAGGGATATCCTATCTAGGTATATTTAGACCTTTATTAGCTATAAACCGGGTACTAGCCAAAACATTAGTAGAAGCTAATAGGGTTTACACCGCCTAAAACTCAGTATATAGAGCTATAGGTACTTAAGCATTCTATACCTAGAGCTTGTTCTATAATATAGGGAGTAAGATATCTGTCGGAATATAAGGACAGCAGTTACGTGGTTACGTGTCGTCATTGTGTCTTTGATTAGTCATCCTTATGGTAACTAATCAGCCCCCTACTTAGGCACTGCGATCCTTATGATCCTTTGCTATCAAGAAGAAGAACAACCATTATACTATCTACGAATCGTAGCTACGTGATATCCCCTTGTGTAACCAACACTGATTAGTGGTTAACTTCACTGTTATACCACAGAACAGCTAGGTATCACTAAGAAGAGACGAGCCACTATACCAGTGCTACTCGTGCTAGAGGAAGCTGTCTTTTGAGGTCAGAACTGGTCCTAAACCTTAAATAGAACTCTTCCACGAATCTAAGGATCTAAAAGGCCAGAACTGGTCCTAAGCCTTTCTGAGATTACGGATTCTTGCGTCCATCACGCA
>Ga0307507_10003939_pt1 | contig 27403 bp, 15 predicted proteins | sample 7_EM_MG_FD_207223 | JGI IMG/M metagenome (GOLD analysis project Ga0307507, IMG submission 207223) | Populus trichocarpa ectomycorrhiza microbial communities from riparian zone in the Pacific Northwest, United States - 7_EM | ecosystem: Host-associated > Plants > Roots > Unclassified | place...
GCTCCTTATTGTTATCTAAATTGTTATAGTTATCCACCCCTTCTTCCTAGCATTTAATCTAGCTTTCTAATTGGCGTGGTGGTCTAGGGAGGTTAGGGTGGGCTAGGTGGAAGTCCCGTAGCTTATAAGGAGAGTACTTAAAATTAGATGTAGGGTGTCACGGCACTGGCCTGACGCGTTATTATAACTTGGTGTTGTTATAACACGAGCACAGACCTAACCCCTAAGCGATGTGTATATATACCGCCTTACCTCCTATATAGTTCTGCACACGACATCGTTTATTAATAATATATAGTTACAGTTACCTCGTTGACCCTCTGCACGTACTGTGACAGTATATTGTGTTATCTCCTACGCCCCTAGTAGGGCTTTGTTTCTACCGTTCCATAGCTATATTTCTAAAGCTATAACCCTACCCTGGGCGGGATTCTTACCCCTATTCTATAATAATACTAACCTAGTAAAATCTCTGCATGTTAAATCTATTTGAGTTCCTAAGCTGATATTCTCTCCGTCTCCCTGTCTCTAATGAGCTAATATCCTCTCTTTATATTCTGAGTTTTATAAGCTAGCTGCAGGCCTTACTAGCGGGCTGTAGGCTACTGGTCGTGGAGCATGCCGTTCTATACCTATGGGAAGAACAGGAGCTGCTGGCTATGGGTAGACTAGGACGCTAGGTGTTCCCCCTATAGGCTATATTCCTTATCTTAAAGACTATAGTTATTGATTTCTGTCTCTGTCTCTATCTCTAAGTCTGTTTCTAGCCATGCTTCTGCTTTATGTCCTAAGTTTTTAAGCTGGCTGTAGGGAGGATACCCTGTGGGCTATATTCCTTGTACTTAATTATAGTGTAAGACTATAGGTTACTGATCTCTGTTACTATTTCTATCTCTATCTCCGTTTTCGAATTTGTATAGATACTACTTTAAGTTTACCGTGATAAGAATTTATGCCTTAACCTTAATCTCCGTAACCCTAAGCCTATTAAGTCTATACCTTAACCTTAATCTCCGCAACTTTAAGCCTTTTAAGTATTAATATCCGCCCTACGCCCTACGGATAAACCTATAATAAAAAATTCTCCGTTGTTTTCTATATTGGTTTTACTCCTATGTTAAATTTAGCACTTGAGATGAGTGCTAGTGGAGAGGGATATAGTAGATATATAGGAGGTCTAAGGACTGAAGGGACGAAGACCTTTAAGGACTGGAAGGATAAGGATATATATGTCTGTTTTTTTTACTTCTATGTTTTTACTGCCAATATTTAGCTCACAGGAGCTCGCCTTAGGAAGGGGGATGTACTGTTATGGCACTAGCCTGACGCGTTATTATAACTCGGTGTTATTATAATATGAGTACAGACCTAACCCCTAAGCGATGTGTATATATACCGCCTCACCTCCTATATAGTTCTGTATATGATATTGTTTATTAATAATACACAGTCACAGTTACCTCGTTGACCCTCTGCACGTACTGTGACACGGGGTACTATTCTAGATCTTTATCGTGACCTACCTAGCTTGTACGGTATTTTAGGGTACTGTGGTTTTTCTTAACTGTTAAGATCTCTTTAACTTTCTATTCCTTATCCTCTGTAATCTGAATTGGTGGTAGGGGGTTATTGTACTATCCAGGCAATAGGTCGTCCGCGGCCTTCCATAGTCGGTTTAGAGAGAAGATAGGGTGGATCTTTATTAACTCTAGTAGCTTAACCTTAAAAGAGTGCCCTACCTTCTTAGGGATCTTGTAGGGGCTAGCTATTTAGTGGTCTAGCTTATAGCTTAGCCTCTAGGTCTTTTAGTTCTTTATTAATACCTATACCTTATCTCCTATATGGAAGTCTACCTCGCAACAATATTGGTTTATGTTAGCCTCTTTCTTCTCTTATACTTTTTTTATAATTGCTTAGGCAGTCTCCTAGGCTCTATATATTCTCTTAGCGAATGTCTAGGCCTCTTTGTAGCTAAGGCGTTCGCGGGCCGTTATAGGTCCTATAGGTCTATCCCAATTAAAGGATGTTCGTAGCTTATATCCATAGATTAACTTAAATGGTGACATTTCTATACTATTATAAGGGAGCGTAAGCTGTGCGTAGTCTATTATAGGTAGTAGTTCCGACTAGTTATCCTAGTAGTAATTAACAAAGGGGCGAAGTTGTTAGTTAAGGTACTGGTTTATAATCTTGGTTTAGCCGTTAGTCTAAGGGTAGAATGTAGTAGAGAGCTTAATCTTAATCCTAAGAATGTGGTAGAATTTATCCTAGAAGTCCAATATAAATTAGGGTCTACGGTCAGAGATAATTAACTTAGGAGCGCTATAGATCTAGTAAATATTGTTAATATACATACGGGCCATATCTTTTGCGGTTATAGTCTTAAAGTAAGGGAGGGAAATAGCTTGCTTACTTAGTTGGTTAACTACCACAAAGGCCATATTATAGCCATATTTGTCCTTTGGGAATGATTTAAAGTCCATTATAATATACTGCTAAGGGCGTTTAGGAACTGGTAGTGGTCGTAACTATTTAGGGGTTTAATCCCTAGGGGTATCTACCTATTTATAAGTATGACAATTCCTAATAAACCGTTCTATATCGGACAGGAGTTCTTGCTAGTAGTAGCGAGGCGCTAGTAGTTAGTAGGTCTTATCTTAACCAGAGTGCGCTATAGAGACTTAACAGTGGGCTTTACGGATCAGCTCTGTTTGTAGGTTGTTGACGTCTAGAACTATAAGCCGTTCTTAGTATAAGAGCAGTCCGTCTTTTATTTCCAAATTAGGGTTGCCTTCCGTAGCTTGGTCACGGAGGGCTTTTAGGGATTTGGCTATACGGTTCGCGATTAAAATGCGGTTAATTAGTCCTATTAGTTTATCCAGGATCTCTCCTTCTATAGGCGCCAGCTTATTCTGTTTAGAGTTTAGTTCCTTAAGGATATATAGGTCAAGCTGTTTAGAATAGAGGAGGGCACGTGTCTAGTACTAAGCTTTTAGCTTATCCTGTGGTTCCATGTCCTGTTCTCTCCAGGTAAGGGCATTAGCTTTAGAATTTTGCCTACTGGAGCGGTATATAATTGTAAAGAAGAATTAGGAGAGTATTTTAGCCCACTTAGCCTATCGACTAGTAAGCTGCTTTGTTATTATAAAATACTTAAGGGCTTTATAATTAGTATAGATTTTAATTTAAGAGTCTATGCTTCTAAGCTCTGCGCGCTACTAGGACAATAATTATATAATAGCCAGTATTTCCTTATCGTGTACCTCGTAGTTACACTTAGCTAGGGCTATTGTCTTTAAGAAAAACGCTATAGGGTACCACTTGCTATCTAGGTATAACTATAAGAGAACTCCTACTACTACTTTGTTAGAGGCGTCCGTTTCCAGTATTAATTTAAGGTCTAGGTAATAGTAATGGAGAATTAGGGAGGAGGTAAGTTGGTCCTTTAACTCCTTAAAAGCTTCTGTATAGTTATTATTAAAAACAAAAGGCGTGTTATTCTTTGTTAGTTGTATAAGAGGCTTAGCTATAACCCTATAGTTACGGATAAACTGATAGTAGAAGTTACAGAAGCCTAGAAAGGACTAGATGCCTTTTATAGTATAAGGGGGTTTCTAGTTACGTATCGCCTTAACCTTCTTAGGGTTAACTTTAATTCCTTTTATGCTAATAATGAACCCAAGGTACTTTGTTTATTTTACTCTAAATTCGCATTTCTTAATATTGACTTATAGGCCTGCATTCCGCAGCCTCTCTAGGACCTTTTTAACGTAAACTTAGTGCTTAAGTTCATTGTCTAAGTATATAAGAATGTCGTCTAGGTATACCATACAGAATTTATTAAGGTAGTCAAAAAGAACATTATTTATGTACCGTTGGTACGTGGCTAGCCCATTTATTAGTCTAAAAGGAAGAACTTTGTATTTATAAGAACCGTAGCGGGTATGGAACGTTATTAGATCCTTTAATATAGGGTCCATTCTAATTTGGTAAAAAGCTTAGCGGATATTAAGCTTAGTAAAGATTTTGGCTTGGCTTAGACGTGCAAGGGTCTTGTTAATTAGGGGGAGAGGGTAACAATCTTTCTAAGTAATAGCGTTTAGTTTCTAATAGTTGATGCAGAAGCGGAGGCCTTTATTAGGTTTCTTTATAAAGAGAATAGGGGAAGTAAAAGGGGCCTAACTTAGCTTAATAAACCCCTTATAGAGGTTATTAATTAAGTACTGCTTGGTTGCTTTTAGTTCCTCTATAGTTTACTAGTAAAGGGGGCTGTAGCCTAGAGAGTTATCGGCCTCTAGTTAAATCTTATAATTATAGGTTTAGTAGGGGGGTAGTATATTTAAGGCTGCTTTTAAGAACATATCTCTATAGTCTAAGAGGTATGTAGGGAGGAGGCGCTTAACTAACTCCTTATTAGTTTCCTCTACTGGCCCTTCTTCCTTCTTGTTAATAATCTGGTTGATTTTATATAAGCTGGTTATAAAGACCTTGTTGTCCTTCTAATATATATTAAAGTGGAAACCTATAGCGCTAATTGCCGCGATATCTACTATAGGGGGGTTATATGGTAGTAGGGGTGTCCGCGGCCTTAGGGGCTTTTAGTATATCGGCGTTGTCTTTACTCCTTTTAGCTCTTATTATATCTTCTAAAGGTTATCCTCTAAGTCCTATTAGTATGTCCTCTTCCCTATTAGCCAGATCTCCGCAATTTAGAAGTTGTCTACATTACTGTCCATTTTACTTCTATAAGTAGAGTCCTCCTTGACTGCAGTCCTTTGGGGGAGTATCCTTATTAATACGGATTTCTTACCAGCCTTATAACAGGCATCTTCTTAAGCGAAAGCTAGGTTGTGGTCCCTAATATCCTACTAGTGGGTAGGATCGGCCTTTACGGCTAATATCTTATGGTTAGTACGGATCTCTCTAATAAAGAAGGGTAACTTTGGTCTACTCTCCAGCCAGACAAACTGTCTTTATTAAATGTTTAGCCAAATATCAAAGTAGGACATCTATTTTTGGCTAAGGATTATATTATGGGACCCTAGGTCTAGGATATAAAAGGGGATACTAAACTAGCGTCGTCCATTAATAGCAATATATAGCTTTAAGATATGGGTAACTAGCTTACTAGCTTGGCCGTTATAGCCTTTTACTTAAATAGGCTTCTCTAGTCGGGTAGCATTTATATTTAAAAACTTAGCAATATTATTTACATAAGCAGTGTTTATAAAGGCAAAGCCATTTACTCTAGTATTAATAAGGGCAGTTGTATTAACTCTATATCCATTTTAAGATACTGTATATAGAACCATAAAGTGTTTTCCACCTATTAGCTAACTTAGATTAATCTCTTTAAGATTAATAGGATACCCTAGGGGGGAGTCTTTCCCTAGGGTTCTTCTTTTTCTAACTTATTAGGCGTTTCTTTTTCCTCTATTTCCTTAATATTACCTGTATCCTTTAGCTCTAGATAGGACGTAGTAAAGTAACTATCCTTTCTATAATTAAAGCACGTGACCGTGGCAGGGTTAATTAGGGTATTGCGACGAGTATTAGTTAAAGGTATAGTATATAGCGGATTGGGCGAGGTTTGCTAGTAGGCAGTTATAACCACTTTTGGTATAAGGGCGGTTGTGGTTTATCTTCCAACGCCAGCTCCCGTTAGTGTAGCGGATAGGTTATGGTTGCTATAGGACCTCTTTAATTAATTAGAGCGAGAATTAATTTATTTTAGTTCTAAATCTAGCAACAAACATCAGGCTGTAAGTCTTTAGTAGGTTAGTAGGTTATCTAAGGCTACCGCGATCTTCTTTTATAGTTGGACCGTTAGCTTGTTGTATAGGTCCAAATAATAGTTCTTAGGGGGGACCTAGCCTTTGCCTGCTAGGTGTAAGAATTAAGTCTGGAACTTAGTAAAGGATTGGTTTAATTTTATTATTAGGCAATTATAGTTATAATGGGCATCCCGTACTTTATTTGGATTGATATAGATAGTAGCTAGGTACTATATTATTTTATTAACAGATATAAACCAAATAGGTAACTCGTCCTTGAACTTGGCCTAAAGGTGTTACTAGGCGTCCCCAATAGTTTAACTAAAGAGGTAGAGTATTTTAGCTTCTTTAGAGGGGAAATAGTTGTGGTTAATATAAAGCTTTCCTTATACCTAGATTCTCCAGTTCTTAAAGGTCGGGTCTACGCCGTCTAATAATAGTGGGGGGTTAGGGAGCTTGACGGACTTTAATTACTTTATTATTATATCCGTACTCTCTGGTATATTGTATTTGGTAGAGCGAATAGGTTAACTAAGGCTTTATAAAGGGGAGGCTAGGCTATTTTATAAGGCAGTAAGGCTTTCTAGGATCTCCTTTAGAGTCTCTTATATACTTTAGGCTTAAAGATAATTAACCTTCTAATTAGCTGCAAGGGCACGAATCTACTTATATATACCTATAACGTCGTTATTGTCTTTAATTTCTGATCCTAACTAGACCTTATATTCCTCTTAGGTAGAGGCAGGTCTTTTAGATAAGCTTACTTTAGGTGCCATTATTAGCTTCCTAAGGTTTATCGGAATTATATAATTCGGTTTTAATTCTGGGGTTCTTTTATAGGTGTAGGTTAAGTATAGTCTGGCCTATAAAGTGGGATATTGTTAAGGCCTTCTTAGGCGTAGTAGTGTGGGTTTTTTAATATCTAAGTATAATATATTGACGCGTCGTTGCAGACGAAGGTCTTTTTGGGGTAGGATATTATTAAGGCCTTCCTAGGCAATGTAGGGAGAGCTTAGTATAATGTAATGGGCTTATATAAATGCTTCTAAACCAAAGCTTGTAGATTGCTACTATATAAGAATACTAAGCTAAGGAGAAGAAGAAGTCTGTTAGAGACTGGTAAGATATAAAAGGGTTGCTAAGGCGCTAGTAGTAAGCGAGCCAATAGCGATTTTCTATCCTGGGGATGGAAAATCCTAATTAGTTGGCAGGAGTTAGGGTCCACTAAGTATGGTAGGTGGCGTTGCCCTAGCACCGTTATAACCAGAGCACCTTAACCCCTATATATAGGCAGAACTAAATACAGACTATTTAGATGTTAAGATATGCCCTATTAACTCTACGGAACTTAACCTTATTAATAAACTACTGTAGGTAAACCGTACGGCCCCTTCTCTACAGGAGTGCCGCAAAAAGGTAAAGGATGCTACTAGCCCATAGTCCCTTGAAAATGGACTGCTTAAGCACTAGGAACGGCTAGTGGTGATAGAGGAACAGAATTTACAGACTTAGCTTATTACCGAAGCATATACTTAGGTCTCTACGGCCTACCCTAAAAAAAATAAGACCTATAAAATTATTGGCAACCGCTACTACTAGCCCAGAATGGTTATGGATATTAACCGCTATATACAGAACTGTGATAACTGCTATAGGTTTATAATTCCACAAGACAAGACCCTAGGGCTATTAAAGCTACTTCTAATACTAGAACGCCCCTAGTAGTATATCTTTATAGACTTCTATAAGTTACCTATAGACCGCGACGGATATAATATGGTTATAATCCTAGTTAACTACTTTAGCAAGCGCCCGTTCTTAAACCCCTGTTATAAGAATATTAATGCTAAAGAGGCGGCCTAACTGTATATCCACTATATCTACTAAATTTATGGACTACTAGATACTATTATATCTAACTATAAGCCGCAGTTTATATTAGCCTTCTAGAACAAGTTTACCTAGATCTTAAGTATTAGGCTAAAGCTCTCTATAGCATACTACCCCCAGATAGATGGTTAGATAGAGATTATAAATTAGTACTTAGACTAGAGACTCCGGCCCTTTATTAACTACTTTTAGGACAACTAGAGCGGACTACTACCTATAATAAACTACGCCCAGGTAACCCTACCCTATAACTCTACAGGGTTTGCACCTATTTAGCTAGAAATAGGATACTTACCCTATATAAGCTTTAACTGGAAGAGACTAGAAGGACCACAGACTATACACAAAAAACTATCTTATAAAAAAGCATAGTAGTATACTAGACGCTTAGAAGAAGTATAAATAGTAGCCTATAAGAACCTAGAGAAGGCTTAAAAATTAATAAAATAGTAGGTAAATAAGTACAGGCGCAAGCCTAACTTTACTATAGGCAATAAGGTCTAGGTTATAATAAAGAACTAGAAGATAGAACGGCCTAGCTATAAGCTAGACTATAAAATAGTAGGACTATATAAGATCCTTAATAAAGAAGGCAACTTATATAAGGTTAAACTTCTAGACTTAATTAAAGTCCACCCTGTTTTCTTACTAAATAAGCTATGGAAAGCTGTAAATAACCTACTACCTAGATAAAAGAATAAGCCTCCACTACTAATTTAAGTTAATAGCAACAACAAATAGGAAGTTAATAAAATACTAGCCTATAAACTAGTATAAGGAACGCTAAAATACTATATCTAATAGAAAGGTTACGATCTAGACCCAACCTAGTACCCTACCTAGAACTTTATAGGTTGCCTCTAGAAGCTTAAAGAATTTTATAACCAATACCCTAATAAGCTAGGACCCCTAAAGTATCTAGACAAGTGGATAAAGTACTAATATAGTAAAAATAATAAGCTACCTATTAAGTATACAGATAAGAACACCCTATGGATATAATATGGACATACAAAGCCTAAGGGCAGGCTTTTTTGGAGGGGGGGGTAATATTACGGCACTAGTAGAAAACGGTGGATTATGGTAGACGTTATAGTAGACGCCGAGTTACGTAAGTCCACGTAACTAGAGGACCGTATAAAACTTCGCATAGCGCTGCTATTCTTCTCCCTTCCTTTCTCTAGCTTTAAATCCTCGTTTATAGACTACTAATTGTACAGGCTTGTGTGTCCCTCATGCCGTGCTTGTGCCTTGATTGACTGAGTTGCTAACACTAAATTCTATTTAATATTATGTCTTTTAAGATGGCCTTATAATCTAACGGTTAAGAAATAGTATCCTTTTAGGTCTTAAGGAGGACAGTATTTACAAAAGTAGCGTTTTTTTATATAAGCCTTTTCTTCCTTTATTGCTATATAAGTATGTTTATAAATTAAGGAGACTTATCTTAAGATCTATGTTATATAAGTAGTTAGGATTAAACTAGTATTAGCTTTAGTCTTAACGCCGCTTAAAAGGGTAGAAAGTGTGTTAACTTTAAAGGAATTATTATTGTTAAAGTTTTTGGGGTAAATTTTACTAGTATTAGCTATATTTATAGCGTCGTATAATAGGGGGTAAAGGTATAGTTCGTAGTTAAAATTTTGCGGATATTTAGATACTATTTAAATATTATCCAATATCCGGGCTATCCTCAGATAGGATTATTATCCGCCCGGCCGGATAGGATAATTTATCCTCCGCAGGTCTGGTTGACGTTCTTGATCGCGTGCACGGGCCACATATCTAAGAAAGTCTCTTAGGCCAAGGAAACGATTGCCGTCCTAAATCAGCCTAGCAGACGGTGCGGATATTCCTATATCCGCAATCGATTTCTTGGTCTAAGCTTCTGAGGTAAATCGGTGCAAAGATATTGCCAACCTCGTATTTCTGAGTACGGCTGCTTTGATCGTATTGATTTTATTGGCTTAACTTTATCGATAACGTGTGGACGAATTCTGGCGTTAAGATGAAGTACTCTCACCAGGAGCCATGCTTGCTGCTTCACCAGTCTCTTCCATTCATTCCTTCCCAGCATTGATCGAAATTTGGCTAAGATCATCTATCACTATCTGTACATATTCCTTCAAGATCTGGTATTTCTCCAGTATTCAATATCGTGTCGCTCATCCGGCACCGGAAGGCACGGCACAGCGGTGGCTGATCTAATGGATACTACTCTAGGAGATACTTTCTTCGGTGTGCTCTTAGCCCTACCACGTAATCTTGGAATATGCACTTTCTGTCCTACGGGAGTGCTTTCTGGTATATCAAACCTTCCTATTGGTGATTGCTGCTCTTGCATATCATGTCTACACCTTACCACCAACATCCTTCAACGGGCTGAGTATCTTTGCTTTGAATACCTTATGGGATTCAAGATCGGATAGCTCTTCTGTAAGCTCTTTAAAGCTGAGACACGCCTGGATACTATCACTAAGTCGTTGTCCACATACATGAGGTCCATCCTGAATCAATCTCTGTAGTATGGCGGCTTTGATGTTCTCCGGATCTAGGCGTCGTTGCTTCATTTCTGGGAATTCCTTTGCTGATTTCCAGTAAGCTATTTCCATCATGACTATGCCCTACACGTCCTTTAGTCTAACTAAGCAACATTTGTAAAAGGCCGGATTTGCCTACGAGAGAGTAAACATCATGTGCCTTTGAGAATTTTGCCAGAGGCCTTCCCCAGCGTTCAGGATGCATGTAGACATTGTTTTCCGCCGAGTAATCCGTCTTTAGAGCTGTCTCAGCATCCTCAAGCCTTGAATATTCGAATCCAAATAGCCACGGACGACGAATATCCACTCTCGGGACATTGACATTTCCCGACTCCGGTTTCTCGTAGAAGAACACCACGTTGCTGCTCTTGAATAGCTTGTGCACCCATCCAACCTTGTGGAAGTTCTCAATGGCTTCCGCGAGCGTGAAGGCTAATTGGATTCGACTTCCAAGCGGCACTCTCTTCTGCTTCGACATATAATCCGAGAGGGTAGCGAAGGAAACGCCGCCTTTGGCCTGCCTGCTATCAAAGGACATGTCGAGCTCAAAAACGAGTGAAAAGCTCTTCGCAGATCGCTCATGGATGTACCCAAGTCCGGGAAGAATATGGAAGCTCGTTCGTTTCGGGTGACACAACTGCGCCGTCATTTTCTTGAGCTGTTGCAACTGGGTAGGCGACGGCGCCTGGGATTCCGTGTTATCTGTGAGCAATTCGTATTCGAAAATCTCCGCTATGACCGTGTGGTTCTGGATCTTTCCAACGCGGAATTTGGATTGCATGTCTCGTGGTCCGCGTTTGGAAGAGCGGTCCCAGACAATGGACCCGCGCGGCAGCTCCAGCTGCTCTGAAATAATAGACGAGCTGAGTAGACGCTGCCGCAAACTGATGGCTTTGTCGACCCCGCAGGCCGCTATGATCTGGTCGTCTTGTGCTATGGAAAGATCGATGTTGGGGTCTAATAGGACCCCCTCCTCGATGATTTCAGTCAAGGCGCAAACACTCTTGTCAATATCTTTCAATGTTTCTAATTTGATGTCACCAGCTGCTTCTACTGTTAATTTTCCGGATTCAATTTTACTCGAAGGTGCAGTTTGGGCAAGAAAAGCGCTCGTTGACATTGCATTCGACAGTTTCGCGATGCGATCCAGAATCTCGGTTTGCGCGGATGCGGATAGTGACCCGAGAATTGAGCCTGTCAAAATTTGACCGTCTCCGGTCAGTCCTTGGAGAAGGCGCGCCTTCAATATCAGGCCCTCGATACTGACGTCGGAAACGGTGTTTGGTGGATAGCTTTTGAGCCAGTCCGCTATTTGTTGGGCCTTTGGATCTTCGCGGAAGGATATAGAAAGGAGAGCGAATGATGAAGGTAATTCGTGTTTCTGAGAGAATCCTGCCGGTACCGGTAAGGGAAGTGGTGCTAATCGTATTGTAGGCGCATCTTTATTCGCCAATGTGAAGTATTGAGGAGACTCTTGCGTCATATTAGTGCTTTTAAACCTGGTGCGAGGAATTTGCATACCGGTAAGTGCAGGCTGAGTCAAGTTGTCCCAAAGATGGTTTTGCAGCCAACGGATTGGTACGTCTTTTCCAGCAGTGATTTGTTTTCGGATCTCTCGTATGAGGACTGAAGTGAAGGACAATCTGCCTGGTTTCGGGACGCGCGCCCCAGAGCTAGACGCAGCTAGTATCTCCATCTGCCCGTTGTCGAAGCTGCCGTGTGTCTTCGTTGCGGCATGACAACAGTCAAGAAGGACGAGTACGTCTCCGTTCGCATGAAGCATGTGTGATTAGAGGGGGAACCAGCCAAGCGTTAGACCCCCAGCTCTTTTCCTGATACGAGGTTAATCGAGGTAGTTGAAAGCAAGTTCAGACACCTACGCTCTCCACTCCGGGTACCCGGCAGCGCTTCCAGCCGTGTTATCGCCATGACCTCCGTAATAGAAGATTGATAGGCCATCGCTGCCTAGCGAATGGGTTTTGATGAAATTCGAAAGTCGACCGGAGAGTTCAGCAGCCGAATTCTCGCTCGGGATAGAGTATCGCTCAGTTTCATAGTTGAAGTCTTGCTTGAGGAGTAATTGCAGGCGATCCGCTTCAGGGGCTACTCCAAGATCATCGTCGGCCCACGAGATGAGTAACGCGGTGACTTTCTTATACCTCGTTTCAGTGGACCAGGAGCCTCGAGTCCGCTGGTTGAAATCCTCGATTATCTCTTGCACAGACGGTTCGGATGGCCCAGTCGACATCCTCAACACTTGCCACGGAATAGCCTCGGTTTTGGGCTCTCAATCATTTTGTGGCTCGTTCCTAAGAGGTACTTGAGAAAAGTTTATTTCGAAGCCAATGAGATGAGAAGGTTACTGTGCTCGCCACGTCGTGTTCAAGTTGATTCATCCACCCTGATAGCCATCAGGCTGCGTTGCGGGGCTCGAGGCACAGGGCAAACGACGCGACATCTATCCGGCTTACCGTTCTAGGCGGCTACGGCTTGGCACATTGTGCAGGTATTTGAGAAGAGTCTCAGCCTTGCCGTACATTCCCCGCACAACCGTCCCTCCCTGCCCTCTAGTTCCCATGGCTACGAAAGACGAAATCAGTGGGCGCACTGACCCGCCCGGAAATGATCAAGTCAGCGATGAGGAAGAGTTCAACGTTGGTTTCAAGCTTTATAAAACAACACAATTCATGTTAACATGACGTGTAGTTTTCTACAGCCGCACCGGGCGACTTCCGCGCTAAAGTAACGCCGTACAATACCTCAGTACAGGTAACTCAGTTTCTCAATAGCTTCGCGGGCCAAGGTACGGGAAACGTCGGTAACACGTTCTTCAGTACCCAACAGCTCCCCTGTACAACGTCGGCGAGGAGGTATATCTCCAGGTGCAAGGGCAGACTCAGCCTGCGGGTCCGTATGAGGTTGTGGAAGTTCTGACGGGCAACAAATATCGGATCAAGATGAAGGCCACTGGCCAAGAACACCATGAGCTGGTTAGTGAAAATAGATTGCTGGTACGTGTATAAGGTCATGATTCGTGACGGCCGCATGCTTGCTTCCATCCCGTCAGGATCTGAGATATTTCCTCAATATACAATTGGAATTCGTTGAGAAGTCTTCCCTTCGCAAATTCCAAGTTGGCATATGCTTCTTTAAAGCTTTCCAACGGTGTATGTCCGTATTGATCTTTGATCTTGCTATCGGCACCGAGTTCAAGCAGGATCTCTGCGACCCGAGGAGCTCCGTTTTCCACGGCAACATGTAGAGCAGTACCCAGGAGAGGGTGTTGAGCATTGAGCAGCGAGGCGTCTTGCTGCAGTCTTTCGATTGCACTTTCGGGCAGCAGCTCTTCTAGTAACTCTCCTAACACAGACTCGTCTTGTGGTAAACAAGTTACACCTCCTAAAGAGCGTTTCGCCGATCGAGGAGAGTGCATGATTCGTTGGACTAAGTCCGGACCGGCAGCTAGGTGTAGAAATGTTGGCCCATCGTTTGTCCCATTCCCAAGCCACAGGTCGGCGCCTGCATTGAGCAACTTCCGCTCAGTTTAGCTTTGAACGTTGACAGGGAGAGCGGAGGGAACGTACCCGTGTCACCAGATCTATTCTTCTGGATATCGCGGCAAGCCCTAACGCTGTATAGCCAGGAGTGGGCAAATGGCTCTTCAGCTCAATGTCCGCACCGTGGTTCAAAAGCAGATCTACGCATTCGTTTGACGCAAACTGACATGCATAATGTAACGCAGTAAAACCTTGTCCATTCCGCTCATTCACATTCAGCCCTGGATGAGCAAGCATCTCTTTCAGTACAGACACGGCATCCCTTTTTACACAGTCGTGCAAGGCGGTCTCTCCATCTGCTCTCCATATCTGATGGCCGGGAATGTTGTACCACGGCATGCTACGACATTGGTATAGAAATTGAAAAGCCGGGCAATTGACATGGTCGTTTTGAGAGGCCGAAATGGTGCTGAAGATAACTTCGGTTTTCACTGGTGTTCTCAGTGATAGTTGCTTTTCAAGCAAAACACTTATCACAGTTTCGTCCATTGCCTGGCTCGCTGCGGCGATGTCTAATGGCGTACTATTCATATTCTCCCCGAGATAGTATCCGTTGTCCGGCTCGTCGATGACTGCATCGTGAGAAAGCAGGATGTCGACACATGAGGCGACGGCGTCTCTATACTTTGGACCGTGTATAATGAGCTACAATGACTTTCAGCCCTGATGGTACCATTTTACGCGCGTTGCACACCATGGTCATGTAGGCGATAACATACCTTTCCAAGTGGAGAGCAAAACATTGGGTCGCCAATCCAATGGAGTGGAGATCTACCAGCGAACCAATGCGTATTTGTTGTCGCGCCATGCTCGATGAGTAGAGCGCAGATCTCTGGTAAGTTGAATGAAGCGGCGAGATCGAGGGAGCTTAAGAATCCAGCGCGCTGATTTGGATCTGCTCCGAAATGAAGAAGGGTTTTGATAGCGACCATGTTCCTACAGCTTATCGCAAAATGAAGTGGTGTTCCTGCTAACGATATACCATGCCAGGGAAGTATCCAAGCGTGCTCCCGTCTAGTCCGAGCGTAAATGTTTGCGCCTCCGGCCATTAATTGAGTGGCAACATCATGAATGACAGCTGGCTCAAAGAAGACCAGCAGATGTAACGGAGCAACTCCAGTATCTTCTACCAGAGATGGATTTGCACCGTTCTCTAACAGAAATGAAACCATTTCTACGTTTCCCAGGCAGCATGCTTCGAACAGGGCTGTTCGCTCCTCTCTATCCAAGATGTCTATAGGGTAGCCCCGTCTGATTAGATTACATGCGAGGGATATGTCGTTCGTGAGCGCCGCATAGTGTAGCCATGGATGCGAGAAGGTCTCGTTTTCGAAGACGACCTGCACTTGTGTGAGATGTACATTAGACATTGCGCATAAATGATCTTGCATATCTTGAGGTTGGCACGGATCGGCGTGCTGTGCAACCTTGACATACTGAATCGTGTTGATGTATTGCTGCCCCACGGTCTTTTGATACTCAATGATCGACCGTGAAAGCCACTCATCATCATCGTCCCCTTTTGCGTCAAGCGTCTTGGCATCTGCTGAAAGGGCGAGGGAAATTCTTTCTTTCTGTTTCTCCATAAAGTCCAGGTCAGAAGAGTTTCTCAGACTATTGAGCATAATTCCAAAGTCCTTCTTAACACCGAAGCCGTTGGCGTAGCAGCTGGCAAGATTGTAAGTAAAATTTCCGAAGTCATCGCTGTCGGAGGTGGAATGGGATGTTTGGATGCTAGGTATGCCGATATATCGTTGCAAAGCCTGAGTTCCCGGCTTTCCTTCTCTCGCTTGCGACGCAATGCCCTCGAAAATTGAAGTTCGCACGTGCCATGGGCAATGGACTGATGTGATCTTCTGTATGTCAGCTCGGCTTACTAATGATTGATGGCTAAGGGCGTGTTCGGTTGCAATCTGGAGCCTTTTCAATCTGAAGTTGATCCGTGCTTTTGTCCGGCAGAAAAGGACGCGTTTGTCCGAATTTGTACACGTGTTCGTGGCTTGTACACAAGGCTCCAGATTGAACTCAGACCTCCAGATTGAACTGACGCCAAGACCTTCAGTGCGAAGCCTCATACGGTAAAGTTGCCAACTTTTAGTGTTCCTTTAGCGTGTAATTCTGGCGTTCTTCGAGCGGTGAGAGAAACATCAAAATTTTGAGGCTGAGGCAACATCACTCCGAATCAACGGATTCTAAACTGAATCTGAGGCCTCCAGATTGCAACCGAACGCGCCCTAAACTTACGCTACTAATGTCTAGGGTGAGGAGAGTTTGTTTGTCCCCGTTTGGGGCATTCATCTCAAAATCAGCGGCGGGATGACCATATTGTCTGCAGACCATAAGCAATCGGATCCAATTATTTGGCTAAGCTTGCACGGGTACCCTCTGAAATCTAGAAGTCTTGAAGACTCTTGCATGGAGAAGCGACGACAACTTGCGCCTTCCAAGCAACCCTTCAACAGCTTGGCGAAACTTGCCCGCATATTCAAAGGCATATCCACGAACTCTTCCGGATTCTTCATCATTCTATAGGCCATGGACTGGAAGAAATCTGCTGGCTGGGACAGGATGAACTGAAGTCTCTGAGGTGGTCGGTCGTAGGGCGGTAAAAGCCAGTCGTCCTGGAAAAAGTTTGCCTGGCAAGTAATTATACACCACGCAACCAGGCCAAAACTCCAGACGTCACATTTCGGAAGATCTTCCTTGGCTAACCGAGCCTTGTAGTCGCTGTCGTAGAAAGTGGATAGTAACTCAGGGGCCGAAAAGAGTGGTGTTCCGAGTTGGAATGTAGAATCATCATACCCGATGTTAAAATTTGAATGACTGAAATCCGTGAGGCGCGCTGTGACTACGGCGTCTGGATCGTGTGGGCCTTCTGGAAAACACACCAGGACATTCTGAGGCTTAACGTCGCTGTGTATGATTCCCTGCGCATGCACACTGGTCAAGGCACGAGCCACATCCAAGCATAGACGATGGCATTCCTCCCACTCGGCGCCAGCAAATTTACCTCGCATGTGCAGATAGTGATCCAGAGTACCGAAGTGCGCATTCTCTACCAGAACTGATGGATACATCTCGAACGGGAACCACCGGTATCCAAGAATCTGAACGATATTGGAGTCCTCGCGCAGCGGATTGTGAGCCATTAATAGCAGTTCGGTGTATATTGTTCTTGCAACATCCTGTGCGGTTCCTTTTTTGGGGACTTTTGGGCGCTTGATGGCCACCACAGTGCCTTCGCAACGGGGAGCGTGTCTAACGCAAGAGTGAACCGTGAATGAAGTTCCTTGGCCTAGTAGGTTGCCAATAGTGAGGTCCCCATAGTGTCTCATCGCGGAGACTTGCACGGCGTTAAGGATCCCAGCGTTTGTTTCCCATCTCGTTTTATGTTCGGATTTGCCTTCGTTTCTCGTGCCGGTAAAGAAACTCCACAGATTGGTCCTTGACTCCATGGCAGGTACAGGGGTAAGTTTCTCGCTGGCGGACAAGATGTCTTGAAGATCTAGGTGGAAGGAGGTTCAGCCAGGTGCGCACTCGCCGTTTGGGGACTAGGTGGATTAATATTCACGTGAGGACGAGGCATAACCAGTCAGATCAGCGCACATCAGGCAGCCAAGTTAGACTCCGATGAGGCGGCCAAGGAGCACCTTTTACTTCTGAACCCCGACGAGTTGCCAAGCATCCGGTGAATACACACTGAAGCTGCTTGCTTCCCCTAACATTGAATCTTCTACTCTCAGGTATCACGTCGCCTTCCCTCTCAACGCTTCGATGTTACCACATCATGGCTCAAACCCCACAGGCTTCCCAATTTGTCCATCGACCTCGACATTCGATTCCGCCGAACCAATACATCAACAATTTTACCAACGCTCATGAGAAAAGTTTGTAGGCAGGTTGACGTTTTCCGGTCAAATACTCACTGAGCCCATAGTTGAAGACTCTCGGCAAGGCTACCCGCGCCTGGCTGCTTTCATCAATAGTGATAGAGATTTCGTAGTCTTCCGGAGATTTGGGCAATTGCACGTACGTTTTCTCTTGAATATGCAGGACGAGCTTGCGGAACTGGAGCAACAGCTTCATGAGCTGGACCAGCAAGACACATTTTCGTTCAATCTGAATTCAAGGCGTCAAGATAAAATTGCGGCACGTAGGGTGCTTCTGGAAGAGTTGGGGAATAAATTGTACGTCTACGGTGCGTCTCTCGGGAATGCAAGCCCGTTGTGCTGTCACTAAAATAAAGACAAAAGATAATTGTCTTGAGGCTCATTACCGACATATCGAGCGGCTTCCATCAAAACGTACTCACGTTGAGAGTGTCATCAACTGGATGAAGGGAAACAAGCCACTAGTTGCAGAGGAGTCGGGGTTTTTAAACACTTGGGACGACCTAATATCGCCGAGAGAACGAGCAGACCATGGCGGTTTGGATATCTTCATCAGTCGGTGTGTTGCCAAACTTGCCGAGCGGGGCTTCCGTAAGGTCAGGGCTCTTACGGCGGGCGATGAACTGAGGCTGATATGTTGCAGGTATGCCATACTCACAAGTCAAATGATAAACACGTCATCATGGTGAACACATCTTACACACTTGTCATCGCCCGATTACTCACCACTTTCATGGCAATCGCTATTCTGACTATACCCATTGCAGTCCTGTATGGAGTCAGTGACATGTCTAGGAGGCTCTGGATCATTGGTATATTCACAGGACTTTTCTCTTCTGTTCTCTGCATCTTCACTCAGTCTCGGAACTATGAGATCTTCTCGGCTACCGCCGCGTGAGTAAACCCTGCGACCTAGATATACGCACCGCTTACATTTCCCAATCAGATATTGCGCAGTTATGGTTGTGTTTGTGGGAAACGTCCAATAGCACATAGACGGGCGACGCTATTCACACCAGCGATCGTGGAGTGTGAACCAGGATCCTTTCGACTTCCATCTTCAAAAGAGCCTCCCCCAACCGAGCACTTTCGCTTGCCCCAGGTAGGGTGATGAACGGTGTGCATATATGCCGCATTCTAGTCCCGGGCGGTGCAAAGGGAGTTGTCTGAATCAGGGGCGATAAGAACGGTGTCGAATAAAACATCGCCCTCGGCGTTCCCGAGCTGATACCCGCCAGGAGCCCGGCTTCTTCATTCACACCATGATCCATCTGCCGCATCTTTCAGCTGAGAAAGGATTCATATCGCTTCACGCGGAACTGCCGATCGCCAGCTTTTTCTTCGATCAGCGGTAACCGCCCTCCGTCCCTTGTATGAGGCTATACCGAATAATGCCTGATTACCCCGTTCACTGGACTGGAAGTGTCTACATCCGGCCAAGGCGGCAGGTGGCGAGGGGCTCGTCCTTGTCTCACGGCCCACGCCGCCACCAACGCCAACGCCAACGCTGAGCTGTCACCTGCTCGTTGCACTGCAATGTTGCAACGATGCCGGACACTTTATGCGAGGCGGAGCATCCTGAGATCATGAAGACGAAACTAACGCCTCAGGCGAGTGGCCTGCCGCGTCATCAAGAGATTCAACCTGGGCGTGGTGAAAGGAACGGTGCGGATTGGCGAGAGTATTGACGGAAGGGGCGAGGTTTGACACAGGAAAATCAGAGCTGAGACAACGGGAGTAGCATCATGCGCTCTTATACCAAGACATGCAGGAGGCGTAGCGTTGCAGATACCGCTGCAACCTAGAAGGAAGGGAAGGGAAGCCGTTGCTCTATCAGGCAGGTTGTCATGGACCGTGCAACGGTAATCATCGTCCGTCAAACCGCCTCTACCATTTATGTAAGGAGAGCAAAAAGGGCAGTGGGCAGAGAGAGGAAGAACAAGACCGAAATACGGAAATGCGTGTAGTCTTTAAATCGCTTCGGAAAACAACTGGACATGCCAGGTCAGAAGCGGCTCCACCAGCAGCGACCGTCACGATGCATGAAAGCGAGACTGCGGATTCTGCAGCAGAGGCACGAGGTGAACGATAAGGGAAATAAAGTAACGGAAGGGAAAGTCAAAGATATGCCCAGTAGTGCGATGGAGGAGCGACGACTAAGTTCGAAGGAAAAATGGCTCACGAAGGACCGTTAAGGCCTAATGGGACCAGCTGGCTCTGACTATGGCGGGCGGAAAGGGGCGCGGAGGTGTGAAGAGAGTAAAGAGAAAAAGATGAGGAGGTGGAGGAAAAATTGACCGCGAAGGGAAGGGCTTTTATGGTTGAGGTCGAGGCCAATTGCTGGTTCGGGCGTAGCGCGGGAGCCGTAAGCGAGGCTTAGATTACCTAAACAGGATGCATCCATTTCCTAATATAGGCTTCCCGTCTAATAGGTGGTATTCATGAGGTCGAAATTGTCATATACGTGTGTGATAATGTAAACGTAAATGGCGGGGTCTTATAATTCTTGCCCCACATTCAGTAGACTTTCAAACCGCGAAGATATGGCACGATTTAGTGAATTGCCTATGGACTGCTCCATAGTAGTTATCAATGCTCCGAATCATTTAATCTTGCCATGTGCTCCAACTCCGCTCGCAAAGTCTTCCCATAACGGGCTGGCGTTCCTACTCCACTAAACTTTAACACCTTGGCAAAGCGGTCGACATTCTGGACTCGGAATGGAAGATACGACATCGTTTACTAGCCACAATCGTGACATCTTACATTCTCTTCCGATTTTCAGTGCTTGTCTAACTCCTAGGGAATGTGTACCCAACTTTACCTGTCATTGTAGCTTTACCTCTACGAGCCATGTCAACTCGTCCACAATGGCTATCATCATTGATGCAGCATGGCTCCAAACCGCCCTACCTTCTGAAGTTCAGATCATCTAAGGGGTTCATAATTGCGACAGTTGCTTTAGCCGTATTTGCTGTAATATTCTCCGTTTTCTTCCTTCATTTTCGTCCTACTCTCCGTTATCTCGCCCAGGTCAACGCCGGAGTCTAGAAACTAACCGAGAAAGGACATGTTTCTGTATGCAGTGCTTTCATCAAACCAAACCCAAACGGTTCAAACCATCTTATCAGACGTTTGATTGATATCAAACTGAGTTTGTTTAGTTTAATAACTATCAATCAAACCAAACCCGATTAATCTGGTTTAACAATTAATTGCTTATATTGCTCTAGCTGCAAGCCTACAGCTACAAACCTTCGCGTAGGCCTGATTTCAATAGCATAAGCGCCTCAATTGTGTCAGGCTTAAGGCTATTGCGCTTATCTGTGAAGATATTAAGAGCGTCGCTAAACTTGCGCTCCAGGTCGCTACTTTCTAGCGGCGCTGTAGCAAGATCAAGAGCTATTAAACTAAGTACAGGATACTCATTACGACGGTTAAACCACTAGTTAATTATATTAATATTAATCTTTGTTCCATCGTTCTTTACCAGCCTCTTTATAACTGGGCTATTAAGATAGCAATTAATCTCCTTAGTAATAGAATCTCTTGCCTCCTTACCCCAATTAGAATCACTGTCTTTGGGCTAGTACTTAGTGCGAGGCTTCTACTTGTGTGGCGAGCTGCGTATAGCCATTACCTTTAGTATAGGAGGCCTGCTCTTAAGTAAAGCATAAGCAAACTCTTTAAAGTCGTCCTTAATAGCTTCTTGCTATTCAGGCCTTAAAGCCTAATATATCTTAAACCACCGAAACTTCCTGCTAGGATAGAGAAGAATAGCTGCTTAGTAAGCTGGTGTTACATTACTAAGGCTATAGTAGTAGTTAAGTTTCTCCCATATAAGCTCTACCATAGTAATAATATACTTATTTGTATACTCATTAGCTACTAGCCTTACTTTTTACTTCTCCATAAAGGTTAAGAGGCTATTAAGCTTTATAAGCCACTGCTAGAGAGAGCCAGTATTGCCATAAATACCACAATACTCTAGTTTAAAGGTTGCTTTAGCTAGAGGCTCTAGTATCTTCTTAATATTATACAGAGCCTCCCAGTAATCAGGTAGGAGTTAATCGCTAAAGATACTGTGTTAGCGACTTAGTCAATCGAGGCACGAGCATGGCATAAGGGACGCGCAAGCCTGTACAATTGGTAGTCTATAAACGAGGATCCAAAGCTAGAGAAAGGAAGGGAGAAGAATAGCAGCGCCGTGCGAAGTTTTATGCGGTCCTCTAGTCACGTGGACTTACGTGACTCGGCGTCTACCATAACGTCTACCATAATCCACTGTTTTCCACCAGCGCCATAACAATTAGCATCTACTTACCTATTTATATCTGCTTGCCTGTCTATATCTACTTACTTATCTGCATTGCCTACCTATTTATATTGCCTACCTATTTGCATCTGCCTACCTATCTATATCTGCCTACCTATTAGTATCTGCCTACCTGTCTATATCTACTTACCTATCTATATCTGCTTACCTATTTATATCTACTTACCCATTAGTATCTCCCTATTTATGCCTACCTGTCTATACTACCTTAATTTAATTAATTAATTGAATTGTTTATAGTGCTTGCTGGCTAGTCGTTATTATCTAGCTCTAGTAACGGTTGTCTAGTTCTAGCAACGGTTGTCTAGCTTTAGCGACAGTTATTTAGTTCTAGCAACGGTTATCTAGTTCTAGTAACGGTTGTCTAGTTCTAGTAACGGTTGTCTAGTTTTAGTAACGGTTGTCTAGTTTTAGTAACGGTCGTCTAGTTTCAGCGACAGTTGTCTGGCTCTAGCGACGGTTGTCTAGTTCTAGCGACAGTTGTCTAGCTCTAGCGACGGTCATCTAGTTCTAGCGACGGTCGTTTAGCTCTAGCGACAATTATCTGGTTCTGGCGACGGTTATCTGGCTCTGGCGACAGTTGTCTAGTTTTAGCGACAGTCGTCTAACTCTAGAGACGGTCGTCTAGTTCTGGCAATAGTTGTCTAGCTCTAGCGACAGTCGTCTAGTTCTAGCGACGGTTGTCTAGTTCTAGCGACAGTTGTCTAGCTTTAGCGATAGTCGTCTAGCTTTAGCAATAGTTGTCTAGTTCTAGTAACGGTTGTTTAGTTCTAGCAACGGTTGTTTAGTTCTAGTAATAGTTATCTAGTTCTAGCAACGGTCCTCTACTGGCTGCCATTCTAGTGCCTCCCTAGGTAGGGAGGATGTAAGGAAGGAAAGAAGGGTAAAAAAATAAGGCGGCTATATAGGCAGAGACACGTATAGACGCTATTGGGAATATAGCGGGGACCCAATGCAGAGCTTCGTGTAGAGCCTCCGTACGCAGAGCTTCGTGCAGAGCCTTGTGCAGAGCCTCTGTACGTAGAGCTTCGTATAGAGCTTCGTGTAGAGCTTCGTGTAGAGCTTCCGTATGCAGAGCTTCGCGCAGAGCCTCGTGCAGAGCTTCATGCAGAGCTTCGTGCAGAGCTTCGTATAGAGCTTCGTGCAGAGCCTCCGTACGCAGAGCCTCGCGCAGAGCCTCGTGCAGAGCCTCTGTACGTAGAGCTTCGTGCAGAGCTTCGTGCAGAGCCTCTATACGCAGAGCTTCGTGTAGAGCTTCGTGCAGAGCCTCCGTACGCAGAGCCTCGCGCAGAGCCTTGTATAGAGCCTCTGTACGTAGAGCTTCGTGCAGAGCTTCGTGTAGAGCTTCGTGCAGAGCGTCGTGCAGAGCCTCTATGCGCAGAGCTTCGTGCAGAGCCTCTATACGCAGAGCTTTGTATAGAGCTTCGTGTAGAGCTTTGTGTAGAGCTTTGTGTAGAGCTTCGTGTAGAGCTTTGTGTAGAGCTTTATATAGAGCCTTGTGTAGAGCCTTATACAGAGCCTCCAAGTAATAAAACTATATAAGATTGTATAAGATTATATTAGATAATATATAATAGTTAAATATATAGTATATAACTTTACCTTAATTGCATATTAAGAAATATATAGTATATAACTTTACCTTAATTGCATATTAAGAAATATATAGTTACCTTTTAAAGTTGCTAAGTAGGTTAACTACGTGTTAAGGAACATATAGTTAGCTTTTAAAGTTGTTAAGTAGGTTAACTGCGTATTATTTAACTTTTAAAGTTGCTAAGTAGGTTAATTGCGTGTTAAGAAATATATAGTTAGCTTTTAAAGTTATTAAGTTAGTTAATTGCATATTAAGTTAGTTAAATTGCGTATTAAGTTAGTTAATTGCATATTAAGTTAGTTAAATTACGTGTTAAGTTAGTTAATTACATATTAAGTTAGTTAAATTGTATATTAAGTTAGTTAATTGCATATTAAGTTAGTTAAATTGCGTGTTAAGTTAGTTAATTGCATGTTAAGTTAGTTAAATTGCGTGTTAAGTTAGTCAATTGCATATTAAGTTGGTTAAATTGCGTGTTAAGTTAGTTAATTGCGTGTTAAGTTAGTTAATTGCGTGTTAAGTTAGTTAATTACGTATTAAGTTAGTTAATTGCGTATTAAGTTAGTTAAATTGCATATTAATTACACGAAATGCGAAAATTAAAGTATATTTAAATCTTATCCTGCGAATATTTACCTGGCCAAGAATATAACACTAGTTAACGTTTAGGCAGCGCTTTTTATAACGCTAATATCTAGTAAGCTTAACCCGTATATCTATTAAACTTATAGCGTTGTTAGTAGGAAGTGCGTAAGGTATTAGGCTCTGCTCTAGAGTCTATAAGGGTGTTAAAACTTTACTATAAAGTTAATTAAGTATTAATGATAAGAACTAACTCTAGAACAAGAGGCTGCTAATTAATTTCCAGCTAAAATATATATAATTATAAGGCTAACGGTAAGAGCCTTAATCGCGCCACTTCTATTAGTATACTTCTGTTACGGGACTCACTCGTTCTCACGTCTCTGCGCGTCTTTGACGTTCTTGACCCGTGCTCACGTTCGTCCCAAGACACCTACGCACGTTCCCCTACAGCCCCTATTTATACCTTGTACCTGGTATACGAAGACTCTTCTTCTTCATCCAATGTCTTTGTATTAACCACGTATAGTTACGTGTACGTAGCCTTCTCAATTACTACCTCGTTTAGTGCATTGTATCCCGGCTCGTGCCTACTCCGTGACAACTTCGCCTATGCTATAAGCTGATTGTCAATCTTCTACTACTAAGTTTCAACTTTAGTTTCCATTATATTAAACCTAACGTTACAAACGCCTAAGTACTGAGTATTAACTCTGGCCTTAATTGGCCGGTGCTTAATGTAAATACCTTACTCTTAGCAATGCAGCTCTTTCTTATATATAAGGAAAACTTAGAGTCGCCAAAGATTATAAAGCCGAAGGCTTATACTAATAAGAGTTTCAGTAAACGGCGAATCCTTTAGATATTAAATTGTAATATCACAATTATAGGTAATAAACGTACCGCCGCCTATCCTCTCTGCATTACTAATCTCTCACTCTTAAAACATAGGCAAGGTGGCAACGGAATTATTTCCTCTATAGACTTACTTATTAAGCGAGCCCTTAGGGGTAAGTAGGAGGCTAAAGGTAAGTAAGTAACTGGAGGAGCCTAAGTAACTTAAGAAGCCTAAAGAGCCGGAGGAAGCCAAGGAGCTTAAGCAGCTTCTTAATATTACTGGGCCAATATAATTGGTAGCTTCTGAATTAAATATAGTAACGCGTAAGACCTTAATTAAGTTAATATACCAAACTAACTCTAAGAAGCCTACTAACTTTAGTAGTATACACTCCAATTATCTCCCTCATCCTCCTCTACCTCATCCTCCTCTGCCTCCACTATAGCTTCTAGATTATTCCTTATTTCCTTAAGCTCTTCTAGTATAAAACCTAGCTAAACAGTGTTGTATTCGCGTCTTAGCGGCTGTTGTAATATACATAGGTAATAGTTTAAAGGCAGTAGAGGCCTAGGCAATAAGGAGGGAGGAACGAAGTTCCATCAAGTTTATTAAGAAGGAGGACTCTCGCCCGTTAATCAAGCTGCTGCACATTTTAAAGACGGGTACATATTAAAGGCAAATTGATGACAGAATAACACGATTTTGGGTGGATACATATCACAACTTTAGTAAGTTAGGCAAGCTCTAACGTAGTCTACGGGCTAGTGGCCCACGCGGGCTAGTGGCCCACCCCATCAAAATCACGAAAAACGCGACGCGTTACTTAACTACTACCTCAATGGCTACACCACAACTACAAAACCCCCTTTTTCAAGAGGGCAGACTTGTTTTAGCTATTAATGCCTATAAGCAAGGCCAATTTCAAAGCTTCCGATCTGCCACTAGCACGTACAATATGCCCCAAACTACAGCCCGGCGACGTAATAAAGGCATTCAAGCACAACGCGGTTCTATTGCCTTAAATCAGCGCCTTACACCAGCACAAGAAGAGAGCCTTAAGCAGTGGATTCTATTAATGGATCAACGCGGTATGCCACCTAGGGTTGCTACCATACAGCAGATAGCTAGCCTTTTAGCTACCTAGACCGCTAAATCACAACCAGTTAGCAAGCAATGGGTATACGAGTTTATTAAACGCCATAATAACCTACAATCTAAATGGAATCGTAAGTACAACTACTAGCGCGCCAAATACGAAGATCCTGTACTTATTTAGGCGTGGTTTAAATGCGTTTAAGACACCAAAATTTAATATAAAATTCTTAACAAGGATACCTAGAATTTTAATAAAACTGGCTACCAAATAGGTGTTATTATAACTGCAAAGGTTGTTACTGGAACCAATAGGGCTGGTAGGCCTAGAACAACACAGCCAGGAAATCAAGAATGGGTTACAATTATTAAATATATTAATGCCCTAGGGGTTATAATTCCACCACTTATTATCTTTAAGGCAGTAATGCACCAGGCTGCCTAGTATAAGGACAATATTATACCACACAACTAGTTAATTGGTGTTAGTAACAATAGCTAGACAATAAATAAGATTAGCCTAACCTAGCTAATAGAGGTCTTTAACAAGCATATAAAGGATCACACAGTTAGCACGTATCGGCTACTAGTGCTAGATGGCCACGACAGCCACGTATCACCTAAATTTAATCAGTTCTATCTAGATTATCAGATAGTCGTCCTCTATATGCCAGCGCATTCATCGCATCTACTACAGCCGCTAGATGTAGGCTGTTTCTCGGTTCTTAAGCAGTTATACAGACGCCTCATTAAACAGCTTATAGGCCGCGGTGTCAACCATATCAATAAACGCGAATTCCTGCCACTCTATAGGCAGGCTAGGCAGGTATCACTACATCAGAACAATATACAGGCAGGATTCGCAGCTACTAGCCTAGTTCCATATAGCCCTGATTGTGTGCTAGCACAGCTGCACACCAAATATTAGACGCCGTCACCCCAACGTTGTCCGCAATCAAATGCATCTTAGACAGCCAAAACGCCTTATAATATTGCTAAATTGCAACAGCAGACAGCTCTTATTAAGCGCTATCTTAAAGAGCGTACGCATAGCCCACCAAGTCCAACAGGATAAGCTCTTAGCCAGCTTATTAAGGGATGCGAAATGGCGATATCAAGCACTGTACTGCTTGCTAGCGAAAATGAGAAGCTATATATGGAAAATCAACGCCAGAAAAGAAAGAGGGCACAGCGGCGCACGTATATAGCTAGGGGGGGTGTTTTATCAGGAGCCGAAGGGGCCTCTCGTGCACAAGCTGCCCAAGGAGGTGCAGCAGAGGGGGCAGCAGAGGTAGCGGCCGAGCGAC
>Ga0307507_10003940_pt1 | contig 27394 bp, 5 predicted proteins | sample 7_EM_MG_FD_207223 | JGI IMG/M metagenome (GOLD analysis project Ga0307507, IMG submission 207223) | Populus trichocarpa ectomycorrhiza microbial communities from riparian zone in the Pacific Northwest, United States - 7_EM | ecosystem: Host-associated > Plants > Roots > Unclassified | place...
TTATTCAGCTTAAGGACACTTTCAACGGGCTGGCTACCTAGTAGATAACTAGTTAGGAGTGCAATCTTTTAGGTTTAGGCGGTGCCCTTATAGAAATTAAAAACTTACTATCCCTTTTGGTTTGCTCGAAAGGTCTTAAGCTTACGCCTTAATTAAAGTAGGAGGCCTGCTGCAAGGCCCAACTTATCTACCCATGCCTGCTCGGATATTCCTAAGCGGAGCGCCTCTAAGTCATAGAAGTTATTAATAAGTATATTAAGAACAGTCTTAAGCTCTATTACAAGCTTTGGAGTTGCCTAGCTAGGTCGCCTTTTTACCTAATTAAAGAATTCGCGAAGCCTCTCCTTAGAATCTGAGTCGCTATTAATAGGGCTAGTTAGCGGCGCCGCTGGCGTTGCCTGTATAGTAGCTACCGGCGTCGGAGTTACCGGAGGCTGCTAAGGTGCTTATATAGGTGCCTGGTATAGATTCTGTTGCACTCCGGTAGTCGTATAGTAGGTAGGTAGTGGCCCTTAGGGGGGGTAGTTGGGTTAACCGTAGGGAGGATAGTAGCCAAAATTATCGGCTTAAAAATAGCCCCCCGGCCCATGCGCCCGGCCCCCCCCCCCCTCTACTACCACTACTACCGCTGCCTCCCGTGGCCCCATTCTTGGCTAAAAGGCGTACGGTAAGCGGCGCAGAAGGCTCCTCTGCAGAAGCTTTGCCATCCTTAATCTGCTTACCCCAGGCCTTCAATACAAAGTAGTTAACTAGGTGATGGAAACGGGGCAGCTCTATGTTCCCATTTACCTAGCAGGTGCCTCTATTATTTAAATAGATCTTTAATTGGTAGGGCCACTGGAAGGCTACCAAGGGAGCTAGGTTTCCTATAAGAACTTCTAATAAAATATTATCGGGTAGAGAAAGGCGCTAGGCAACAGTAGCACTTAATCTACCCTTCTTTTTAGGTGTACTAGATATAGCTCCAGCCTTAAGAATATTTAACAAAAGTGTACTTACTAGCAAGGCTCTCTAGAGCGCCTCAACACCAAGGGCATAGGGAGAGGCGTATGTTAATGTAGTTTCCGGTATAGGCTTCTCAGTCAATATAACTACCACCTCTACGCGTAGCCCTTTCCTACCCTCTGTATGCCACGTTCTAATAATCTTATAAAGGTCATAGACGTGTCTGGTAGAGTAAATGTCTTGCGGTGCTATATCGCGAGCCATAATGCGATCGTAGGAAGCTGTCGCCCTAATAGAATACTTATCCTTAAAGGATCTGCCTACTATATTAGCTTTAACCTCATCAATCCAGGAACCAATCTTATTAAGAAACTCTCCACCAACTATACGCTGCATAGAAGTAGAAGCAAGATCTTCCTCTCCTACCCAAGCTTTCCAAATTGCCATATAGTATTAAAATACCACCTTAGGCTCCGAGGGAGCTGGCGAGCTTAAACCTATCATAATAGCTTCCTTAGGTGCATCCTTTTATCTTAGCGGAGGCTTTAAAGCCTTTAAAGTCTTTACTAATTTGGTAGGCTTCTTCTTAGAGGTTAACTTTGGATTTAAACTCTTCTTGTTTAGACCCCTAGTAGGCTTCTCAGTACGCCGAGTTGACTTGGACGCCTTAGTAGCTCTAGCAATTTGTACAATTTTAACAGCTTTAAGAGCTTCGGTGGCTCCTTGACTTGGTTAAACAACACGCCCACTTGCTGTCCTAAAGCCTACTTCCTCATCTGGCGGCTCTTAAGGTGGCTAGTGAGTATCTAGATTGACTAGGCCTGCGTCGTCTTCGTCTTCATCGTCTTCGCCCTGATCTAAATCCTTATCCGACTCTTAGGCCTCCCCCTCCTCTTCCTCTTCCTCGTCCTCGTCCTTATCCTTATCCTCCTCGCCAGAACTAAGCGGTTGGAGTGGGCAACGAGATAGGACAGTACGAAGGCCTACATGCAAGGGGGCAGTAGTATTGCGCTTGGTCACCTGAGGAGACTCTATAGATTAACTAGCAGCTCGTTTCCAAAGGCTATCGCGGTTTACCATTACGCCTGCAACACCAGAAAATCGAGCTATATAAGCGATACAATGTGATACTTAAGCTTCGTAAGTAATTAAAGAACGGCGAGCGTAGTATGCGTGGTAGTCATACGATTTATATGGTGAGATCACCTAAATTCAATGCTGTGTGGGCGGGGCTCGCTTAATTTGATTTTCGCAATACTTTCGCAAAGGGTAGTAACGTATTTAATTACCGAGACCGCTAGATCTGTTACGAAGTTCAAATAGATGAGTTTATTGATAAAATGGGTTAATAAATTGATGATCTGGTATCGTGTCTTAAGTGATGTGTCTTGGGGGCCCTAGAGCTTCGAGCTACGAAGAGATTTTACAATGCACGTGCTCCGTGCACGTAACTCATGCACGTGACCCACGCCTTTAGAGAATACAGATTATCTAACACACCCCCTTAGCTTTGAGCTCTTTAAGGTCAAAGCTAGCCACCTTCTCGTGTCCGTCAATGAGTTAATTAAACCGTAATCTTATCTGAATCCTTCCGTCTTGCTCTAATACTATCCCTTAGGTCCTCTAGTTGCTTCTCCTTATCCAGCTGCTCCTTAATATCCACTATCCCAATTATATTAACGAAGCTTTAAAACCTCTACTTGGGCAGGGCCTTTATAAGTCCATTAGCAATTATCTCCTTTATCGCTGTCTATTAAAATCGTACTTGTCTTATTGCGTATTCCTAACATAGCTAGTGTTAATAAATGTTAACGTATTAGAGCTTTATAATTAGCTTTACTATATCTTCTATAATTAGTTAAAGTGTCTGCGTGTTATTACATTTAATAATTGAGGGCTTATTTAGGTGTAACGTTATTACTTTAAACAGCCTGCTAATAAAGATAGCTTCCTTTGCTGTCTATAATAGGGCTAATAACTTGGCTTCTATACTTAACATTATTACCATACCCTGCTTATTTGCTCTCTAGGTAATTGGCCCCCCAAATAGCTTTATAATATATCCTTATAAGCTCTTTCTATTAACGGAGTTGTCCACAAATAATGCATCGCTGGTATAGATAAATAATTGCGCTTTACCTCTACCATCTCTTCTATTGTCTTGTCCTTTGTCGCGTATTCCTTTATCTTTCCCTCTACTGTTTATTCCTTCCTTGTCTCTTCTATAGTAAATTGCTCTACTCCTCATACTATATAGGTACTGGATTACTCTATCTACCGCTTAATAGTGCTTTTAGCTTAGGTTCTAATTAAACCTTGCCAGCTATAATACTACAAAAGCAATATCCGGACGCATTATAGTGGCTGCATAAAGTATTAAACCCATTTTTCTCTAATATAGCATTATAGAAGCTGCTTCTCTTAGTAGGGATATAGGACGGACTAGTAGGTCTATATTAGAGGACGGAAGCATTAGACGGATTAATTAGTAATTAGTAGGGAGGAGTTCCAATTCTACTATAGGAGTGTCTAGAAGACGCCCTCTAAGATCTATCTTATACTAGTTAGCTATCTTCTTAATATAGGCTTTTTGGGATAGCTATAGGAGCCTCTAGCTATAATTATATAGTATATGGATTTCTAGGAACTATTTTAGCTTGCTAAGGGTACTTATTTAGTATTCCTTATATAGCTCCTTAATTGCTTCTTAAGCTTTCTTCTTATCTCTCTTTTAGTAGCAGAAGATAATATTATTAACGTAGAAGAAGACAACTATTCTACCTTTTAGCATAACACACGGCTCCTAAGGTACCTCTTTAAAGCCTAATTCGTTTAACGAGCTTGTGAGATTCTTCTACCATAACAGTAATAATTATTATAGTCCGTATAAGGCTTTTCTTAAGCGCAGTACTTTATTTGTCTTTCCTTTATTAAACCCTAGCGGTAGCTTTATATAGACGATCTTATCAAGATCGCAATAGATAAACGCATTAACTATATCTATCTATATTGTCTCCAGGTTAAATTTTGCGGTGATTGCCATAAGGGTTTAGAAGGTTATACTAGCTAATATAGAAGCTCTTATAGGTAGGTCTCCTAGGGCCTATTAATTTCCGTATACTATTAAGCATGCCTTACATTTCTGGAGAAATCTATGCTTGTCCGTCTTATAAACGAACACCCACATTAAGCTAAGGATCTACTGTCCCTTTATATACTTCTTATCTGTTTCTTAAAACGACCTCATTTAATAATAGGATTGGAGGTGGGCTTATTAAGCTTCTTAGAACTGATCTTAAAAAGGATACGTATTAAGGTTGCGGATTAACTAAGGTAGCAGAGGTAAGTTCTTCCTATGTAATCTAACATCACATATTCTGCCTAATTTTAGCTTGCTATTATTAAGTCAATTATTAAGGTTAAACTTTCTTCCTGCTAAAAAGGCGCCTTAATAGGCTGACGTGATTCTTTTGATAACAAAGTCTTTAAACCTATTATTACAGGCTTCCTTAAACAAGTCTTTAACCAAGTTATTAAACACCCCCTAAGTGTAAAACCAGTTTCCTACTCGGCTAATAATGTCCTAATTAGTACCTTGTACATCTAACTTTATAGGATACTTAACGTAAAAGGTATATAGAGATTCTTCGTCTTCTTCTATTAGAGGTGGCGTATAATACGTATCTTTAAGAGCTCTTGCAAGGTCAAGATCTGCTAACTTATTAAAGGCTTAAACTGGCTCATTATTAATGTCTTCCTCTTAAATTAATAGTTTAAACACTTTATTATCGTCTTCCAGGAGAACCTCGTTCTTAGTTAGGGTATTAGGGAGTTAAATCTTCTTAATTAGCGTATCTAATTCGGCGTGTAGATCCTTTAAGATATCCATTTACTTTCCGTTAAAGAACGTCTTCTCGTTAAAGATAATATCCCTAGTAGAGATAATAATACCTTTATATAAGATCTAGATCCTGTAGATATTGGTAGAGTCGTAGCCAACAAGGTAGCTGATATGGGCTCGCGGATCTAGCTTACTCAGCCTTTTCTTCTTTAGCTAGACATCTAACGTCATTGCGTACGCCCTACAGCCGTAGGCTTTTAGGTGCGCTAATTATGGTTTTTTTAATCTCCTATTCGCTAGGTAGGTATGGAACCTCTTATATAGTAATTTCCATCCATTGCTTTCTTGTGGCGTTCAATCTTAAAGGTAGACTATATAGTTAACGATCTTGTTCTATAACGTAGTTAACGGGGTTTTGACCGCTACCCTAGTTATGACCGTTTGGAACTTTTGTTAGTTGTTTACCACCAAATTAGCATTTCGGCTAGTTTTGATTTTCCAAACGGTCATAACTAGGGTAGCGGTCAAAACCCCGTTAACCACGTTAGATTATGCGGTAGCTTAGCAGCAATTCTTATTGCTTATATTCTCTTAATAATTACACCCCTTAAGTATTTGGCGGTACCGTTCTAAGCTTAAGTATATAGCGCCAAAGGCTTAAATATAATCCCTTAAGTCTATAGCTATTTAAAAGTTTTCTTTCTCCCTAGCTTATTATCTAATCTAATAGTGTTAACTTTAAGGTTATACCTTAGACGAATCTATTAGATAAAATCTTTAAGTACTTATAGTGTCTCCTTCTCCTTGCTATACGTTATTATAAAATACGGGAAGGTTCTTCCTAAGAAGGTGTTATAGATAAATATAACTCATATAAATCCAGCATGCGCTTCCTTAAGGTTAGTTTAGTTAATATGGAGGTTAAGATAAGGTTTATTAATATTCTGTTTTAAGAACCTTCTTAAGACCTAACGCTTAATTTTGGCGAGACTGCAATATTAATATTCCGTTATCTTTAGGCCTTAAAGCTTAACTCCTAAAGCGTTAAGACCTAGATAGTAAAGGCTTATAGGTCCTAGATAACCTAGACGTAGATGCTATAAATATATATTACCTTTTAAATCTAGACAAGCGTCTCTTAACGATGCTCTATACTTCCGTTAGCGGCGTAGCAGTTAGCTTATATTAAACGCTAATAGACTTCCTGGTTAGATATATTTAATAGTCTGTTATCTATAACGTTCTTCTATTTAATATAGGATTGTATCGTCCTTCCAAACTAGAAGATTGTTATCTCCTTTATTATCCCAGTAGTACCCTTATTTTTAAATTAGACAAAACAACACTAGATTTATATTGAAGTCCATATAAAAGGCAACGTCCTTAAGACGTAGGTTTCCTTTGCTCTTGTCTAGTTTTATAACTTAGAAAGTGACATCGCCGTAACCTAGTATAGGCACTTCTAAGCTGCCGGTAATGATATATTCGTATCTTAGGGCTTTCCTAAAGTTATAAAAACAAGAGAGATTATTAAAGATATAGAGAGTGGTTCCTAAGTCAAGAATAGTTAATAGCTTTAATAGATAGAGTTAACCGGTGTAATACGATTCTAGGAATATCGTATTAGCTTCTCCCTTAATCTTAGCTGTCTCCTAGCTCTTATCCTGTTGTTATTAAGCTTTATTAGTTTTTAATTCCTTAAGCTTAAGTTATTCTACTTAGGCGGCTAGATCCTTGTCTTACTCTACCTTTATAAGCACCCTTTTTATATATATACCTACGGCTTTAAATCCCTTAGGCCTTTTGCTCTTAAATAGATACCAATAGTTAGGAAGGGTATATCCCCTTATATCGCATACTAGGCATTTAAGGTTCTTTAACCTTTTAGAAGATGTCTCTTTAGTTAAATTTATACCTGCCCTTTTTTGGCTACGAGATAAACTGTTCCCTTTTCCTTTTTAGACTTTAGCAGTAATAGAGATACCCTCTTTGGGCTCTCCTACAAAGTCTACGTTAAATGCACTCCCTCTCGCCATTATAGGTACAGCTTTAGAAAGGGTTTGAAATGCTTCTCGTAGCTATATTACTACTTTACGGTATTCTAATAAGGGAGCCTTTTTAGTATTATTTACCTGCTTTGTGTATAGAACAAAATAGGTTTCGCTTATAGGTTATATTGCATTTATAAGGTTTATTAGCTAGATCCTATTAGTTATCTATAGAAGATTATACTTCTCTACTATCTTTATTGCATACTCCCATTGGTTAAGCCACTAGGTAACCTTTATCTACTTAAGCCCTTTAAGTGACTCTATATACTATAGTTATACCTTCCTCATTATAAAGTTCTTTAAAGGCTTAGTGTCTTCTTTTAACTAAATTAGCTATTCCTTAACTATAAGGGAAGGGTTAAGCAGTAGCTTCTTCTAAATTAATACTATGGACGTAATCTAGGTGCGTATCTATTACAGATGCTCTTCCTATTTTAGGAAGTACTTTATATCCTAGTTATAGTATCGTCTACTATTCTTATACGCTTTCTATTAATTCGTTAAGAGCTATACATATAAGGTTGCATTCTTATTAAAATTAGTAACTTCTAGATAGGCTAGTTCTTATAGTAGAGCTCATTAAGGTGCTGTATTATCTAGGTCAACATAGGCCCAAATTCGTTTGTCTACTAGGGCTTGTAGTTGCCAGATTTATTACTCCCAGTCTTCTAGTTTATTAAAAATAATCATAGTCAACGAACTCAACGTTGGTGGAGTCATTTTAACTAATAGGTAAAGGAGGAATTATAATAGTATTTTGTCGTTAGGATCGTCCTTATTATTAGGGTCGTCCTATAACAATTAATATAGAATCTTATAAAATCTCATAGAATCTCATGGAAGGTTCGTGTCAGAATCGTCCTATGACACTTAAGGTAGGATTTCTATTAGAGTCTGCGTCCTTAACGATAAAGTGTTAGAGTCTAACGATAAGGCAGAATTTATTTAAATAATTAAGTAATAGCTAACTAGCTTCTTAAGTCGGCGGACCGGGCTTATAACTGTCACGAAGTTCAAATAGATGAGTTCATTGATAAAATAGGTTGATAGATTGATAATCTAGTATCATGTCTTAAGTGACGTGTCTTGGGGGCCCTAGAGCTTCGAGCTACGAAGAGATTTTACAATGCACGTGACCCACGCCTTTAGAGAATACAGATTATCTAACAAGATCACTAAGACCGCCAGCGCAAAATATACCAAAAAACCGAAATTTCAATCTTAAATAACTTAATAACCAATTTATAATATTTTCTAAAAATCTAAATATAAGCCTATATATGCCTCTTTTAGCATCTATTATAATATTAGAGCGTATAGTATAGCAGTTGTTAAGATATAGAGTTTAGGGGCTAAAAATAGAGACGTTTTTAAAGATCTCAATAACTACTAAACTACATACTCTAATATTATAAAAACTGTAAGTATAGGTATATAAAAGCTCATATTTAAATTTTTAGAAAATATTATAAAGTTGTCGTTAAGTTATTTAAGATTGAAATTTCGGTTTTTTGGTATATTTTGCGTTAGCGGTCTTGGTAATCAAATACGTTACTTACTAATATTAATAAAATATAAAAATTATACTTTTATATATGCTTAGTAATTATATAGTTAGCACTTAGTAGCTAAATGCTAATACTTAATTATAAATGTCGCTAAATGCTAGGAAATGCTAGGAAATGCTAAGAAATATTAAAATAGCAGAAATGAAAAATTTAATGCTGGTAAATTTTTTCCTAACGCAGCTTTAGTAATGCTAACTAGGGACAAGACAAAACCACAAAACGCTCTATATTAGGCTTTGTATTTATATTAAACAAAGGACCAATTTTATGGACATTAAAGCTATAAGCTACCGTTTTACTATTAATATATTAATGAGAGTATATATGCAGTAAAAGAAGTTATATGGCTTTAACTTTTGCTTACTAAACTAGGTATACTAGACCAGAGTAAACAGTTTACTAGGATCTTAATTAAAACCAATAACCAAGCTGTAAAAGCCTTAGCTGAAAATTTAGTTTAACACAATTAAATAAAGTATATTAATATCCAGTTTTACTATATAAGAGATAAGATAAATAGTAATAGGATTAACCTTATACACATTGCTTTAATTAATATAGCAGCCAACGGCCTTACTAAGCCTCTCGCAGGTCCTTAGTTCTACGCCTTCCTTAAATACCTTTAGATGGTGCAGAGACCCAATTAACTACACTAGGCTTTAATAGGAAATTAGTATATAATCAGTAGATCCTCGGAGAGTGCGCTAAATAACGCCTTAAGGCCTTAAAACAAGTAATAGAACTTAACCTTAATCTACTAACCTACTACTTAAACCTACTACCTAAATCTAACGGCCACAACATTAGGGAGGGCTTATACTGGTAGGAAGGATAGATATACTTTAGGAGAGATATAGGGTAAGGCTATAGGGCCTTTAGAGCTCTATAGGCAATATAGAACACCTATAGGGAGGTGCTGCTAAAAATTTTAAGAGACGTTTTATAGAGTAGGCGCTGTCTCTAGACGTTAGGGAGGGCGTAACTCCTTATTAGACACTTATTCTACCTTAAAGGAGCTTCAGCAACCCTTATTAAGCAATCCTATACCCCTATATACAATGTATATAGCGGTATCATTAACTGAGCTTAAGGGAGGGTATTGGAAAACAAGCCCACAACGATATCACGTGATAAGACTTGGGGAGAACCTCTTGGCAGGAATCTGACCAATTAGAGAACTTTAACCGCCGGTCGAAGTTCCTTAAAATATCTTCAACCACCTATATAGAAAATAAGCAATGCATAGAGTTTTAGCCCCAATAACCTCATTTTAACAAGGTGTTTATTAAGGCAAAGGCATTTGCTCTAAAGTTGGCTAAAGCAGAGGTTAAAACTTACTATATATTACGGAATAAAGTACAAGAGATAGTGCAGCTTCTTCTACTAACTAGCCAACCTAAATTAATATATAATATATTAATCCCTTTTAACCCTAGAGAGGAGTCTTACTCTAGGCTTCCTCTTTTTCCAATTCTGCGCTATCCTCCTATATTAATAAAACCTTATTTATTTTTGCTTTTATTAGGCAGTCTTTAGTAAAGTAGTTTTTCTAGCCGTATAAAAAGCAGGCTCCTTAATTACTAAGAGCCTATCTATAGGGGTCGCTGTATATAGGTTAAGTATACACTAGACCCGCAGTAGGGCTAGCTATATAGCTAGCCGCTAGGTTAACGGTAAGCGGTACGGTTAGTGCTATAGGGGTTGCAGATCTTACTAGGGCGCTTTGGCCTGTTTTTATAGTACTTATATTCTAGTTAACAGAGCTTCTAGTTTTATACCACTTAGTATATACCTTAATTTAATAGAGACCCTAGTTAATAGCTAGGCACTAGTCTATAAGTTTCTTTAGCGTCTATATAGTAGTATAAACCAGCAGTACGGCGCGCTGTAGGTCTAGGGTAAGCTTATTAAAGATGTCTAGCGTTAGATCTTCCTAGGGAATTTAAGCCTATCTAGCTAGGTATAGAAAACGGGTCTAGAAGACTAAAAAGGTCTTTATCATTAAGGTGGGCGTTCTATATCTTAAAGGGGTCCTTATAAATAAAAGATAGGTAGTTAATTATCTCTTCTCTAGAGAGGAAGGGGTCTGCTAAGTCCTGGGCATATTATGGACATAGATGCGTTTATACGTCCCTACTAGTACAGCCAAGGACATAGGCTATTTTAGCTTAGGTAGTAGGGAAGTGGTCTATATTAACTTTAAGCTTATTTTATAGTTAAAGCTTTCAATTATTAAATATAGGGTTAGTTCCGTCTATAAGGAATGGGGGGTCTATAACCTTCATAGACCGCAATAATACTAATATTATATATTAGGCTAGGGCCTTAAGAACTATAGCAAGTCTCTAGGTATTTAATAACTCCTCGCTAGGTATAAAGGTGTCTCTGGTTTTAAGTAGCTCTTAAAGCCATTTAATTTTGGTATTAGCTGCTATAAGCTCTTCCTAGGGGGTTAAGACGGCGACTGTTTTACTATTAAAGGTATTTACGGGTCCTATAGCGGCTTTGCTAGCTACTGTATTTCTTAGCATAGTGGTAGGGGTATTAGGTAATTTCTAGTGTTTATTTATTTCCTAGGGTTTTTGGTCCATACGTGTCCTATTCTTAGGTTTCGCGTTCTAATTTTTTTTTTTGGTTCTATCCTATTCTTATAGTTTTAGTAATGTCCTTAAGGTCCTATTCTGTATTCCTATCCTATTTATAGTCTATAGATATATTTAAGTTCCTTTTTAGGAAAAAAGAGTAGATAAGCTTTAAATAATATTAGCGACTTAGTTAATTAAGGTATAAGCATAATAAGAAGGACGTATGCAAGCCTATATAATTGGATTATCTATAAACAAGGATTTAAAGCTAGAGAAAGGAAAGGAGAAAAAGAGCAGCGCTGGTTAAAGTAGGGTTCTTTTATACGGTCCTCTAGTTACGTAACCGCAAGTTCTGCCAAGTTCTGCCAGAGCTGTAACACTATCTCCTCTGCCCCCTCTATTGCTTAATTAATCGAATCTATATTTACAAATTTTGTATTTAGATCTACAGCTACCTGCTTATAAATCTTTAGGCCTTTAAGGTCCTTAAGCTGCGATTACAAGCTATATATTTAAGCGTCCTTATATACGGCTTCCACAGTAAGTCGCTTAAATTGTTGGCTTACTTTTTATAAAAGTACCCAAGTCTTTTAATTAGGCGTATAATCGTTATAAAGGCTTTAAATTACCTAATGCATATTACAAGGTTTCTTTAGGGTGGCTATAACGTCAAATTAGTCGCTTTTAACTTGCTTAAAGCTTAAAGCCTTAATTAGAGCCTTATTCTTAACTTACGAGGATATAAGGCCTTTACGTAGATTCTATGGGTAAATACCAGAGGCACGCCACCTAGATTTAATTGTCCTTGCTATAAGGCCTTCTTCTTAGGCCTTATAGTAATACTTAATAAAGCGGTGCTTTTTAATTGGAGCTGCGTTGTTAAGAGATGCGAGATTGGCAATCTGCTTCCGATACTTCGATTTAATAGGGGAGAAGTATAATAGATCTAGGGGTTGCAGCATATGCGTTAAATAAGGTAGTAAGAAGACGAGCTATACGTTATTCCGTTTACATTCTAGTAGGAATTCTACTATATAGTGGCTTGCATATCCGTTAAGAAAAAGCAATTAAGGTTTATTCTTGCTAGGTGGCTTAGTCTTAGGTAGAAAGACGTTAGTAAGCTACCTAAATATAATGCAATTGGCTATCCAGCCGTTCTTTAAGGTTGTGTATATCTAATTAGGTACCTTACCCTAGTAGAATTATGTTAATTAGGGGTGCTTTCCTTTAAAGATTATAAGAGGTCGAATTAATCGGCTAAGGGTAGAGACTGCCTCCACAATTAATACCCATTTGCGATTATTTGGTGTCTGTATGAGAGTCTTCTTTTTAGAGGCGTCTCCTATAGCGATCGAATTCGTACATGCGCCTAATGCGATACCAGATTCGTCTATATTCTAGGTGTTCTCTACCTATATATTAACCTCCCTCCGCACCCTCTTATAGAGATTATAGAACTCTTAAATTTGCTTTAGCTGTGCTCTATTAATTTATGCACTTTCTATTGGCCGGCCGGTTAAGGATTTAACGCAAGGATTACGCTGGAGGTAGCTAGAGACCCATTCTTTGCCTAGGGGTTTGGTGTCATCGTTTTAATCAAGGATTCGAGTCGCCATCTTTTGTAGTCGCGTATGCGAGAGAGCAAATCCCTATAAGTCCTGTTCGAGTACCCAATTTGTAAGGAAGTCTTCTTGGGTAGGGGTCAATCGCTGCTCATATTGGTGTGCAATTCGTCGTGGCTCCTTGCCGTTTAATCGATCTTTAAAAGTTAACAGTGGGATACCGTATGCGCGCGCAGCTTCTCTACCAGATTCAAATTTTCCGGATTTGAAATCAGCGATAGCAATTTGTAAGTTCTGCTCCTTTTGGTCCATATTAAACGATTAGTTGTATAGAAAATAAGGGGACAAATAGGTGGGTTGATTTTGGTTGGGTGGCCAAGTTCTAGGGTGGCCGAGTTCTAGGGGTCCGAGCTTAGCCGGCTAGTAAAGTCTGGAACTACTAAGACCTTACTATGGCAACCGTTAGTTACCTATCCGCTAGGTACCTAAAGGGTAGCCTACCTAATACTATATTATATTATGCTCCTTTAAAACTTAATATATATATATAAACTCCTTCTTATAGTAAATAGCAACCTTCTTCTTATTACCCCTATTTTTTACCCTATCTATAACGGAGCCTTGTAGTAGGAACTATGGTAGACTTATTAATAGGCTAGGTATATAGATAAACAAGAAGTCAATAATGTAATAGTAACAAATAATAACTGGTAGAGTAGTTGCCTAATAGACTAACTCCAATTATATTCTAAGATTTACTATAAGGAAAGGAACTATCTAGGTAGGGACTGTGGTCCTTTAAATACACAACCGTACTTCTAAGAAAGTTGTTACTCTGTCTACTCCATCTACTCTATCTGCTCTATTACAGATTATATAGATTATATAGATTATATAGATTACACTACATAACTTCGCTTACTATTTATTCCTTATTACATAGTTCTACCGGATCCATTCTGGACCGTGCCCTTATTAACCAACTAGCTTCTTCCAACTCTTCTCTAAGTAGTTATAATATTGTACTTAAAGTATCCGTAACACTATCTCCCTCCTCTCTATCTTTGTCCTTAAAGATTTCTAATATCTCTAAGTTATTTACTAGAGGTGTAATATCCGTCTAATTAACTTGGTTAATATCTTTACTTATTATACCTAAAGCTTCTTCTTCTTCTTCTACAGTTCGTTAGTCTTATACCATTGCTATAATACTGTCTCTTAGTAAGATTATACTATCTCCATATTCTCGTTGTGTGAAAGAGGGGTTAGTTTATATTGCGTTAGCAAACCCCTAGTTTTAGTAACCCTTTTTATATTCAGAGTGCACTAAAGCGAATATTTAATCGTCCTGTAACGTTCGCTTTATTTCTAACGCTAAGTATACGCGCCCTATTACTCTTAATAATCTTTAAGTTCCCTAAGTAACCTGTTATAGGGTCTCGCGTTTAATCTACTGCTGCGAAGCTTAATAACGAGCTCTTAGTAGTGTTGGCTAAACTTTGTCGCTCCCGCGAGGCTAAATAAGAGGCTGCCGCTGCTTAATAACGGGCTCTTGATTCTCGTCTTGCTATATCTACTTAGTTAATCCGTCTTAAGAAGGTTTGTGAGAAGGTATGTTCTAAGGAGTGGAAACTTATTTAATAGGGTTTAGATAAGCTAGGTGATAAGAGAGTAGTATCTTTAAAGAAGGAAATAACTCTAAGTAATGTAGTAGTTGCTCTTTCTAGGTCCCCCTTAGGTGACTTATTTTTTGGCGATCCTTCTTTATTAATACTGCCTAACCTATTTTCTTTTAATACTCCTATACCTTTCTTATAGCGGTCTTTAAGTTATTTAGTAGTTCCTAGGTAGTCTTATTATAGCCCATCTACTTTACTTTATACTATATTTTGTTATTAATATCTTTATAACTAATGATCTTTAAAACTTGCTATTTGTCTTCCTCTTGTCCTCTATACGTGTCTGCTTTATAGACTAGTAGCTTAATATTCCCGTATACTAGCTCCAGCATTGCGACGTACTATATAGGGTAAATTTTCATTTTCTTTAGTAAGTCTAACTTATATATAACTTCTAAGATTTTTGCCTTAACCGTAAATAGTCCTAGTTTAACATAGTCTAACTTTTTAATTAGTCGTTAACTTTTAAAATTTTTATATAGTAGCCACACTTTATCCCCCTCTTTAAGATCTAGTCCCTTAAATCTCCTAGCATTATAGTACCTTTTTATTCTATCCTATACTAGTTTTGCTGTCTTTTAAGGTAATTATGGAGATTTATTAACGTCCCCATTCTTTCTTTAGCTATACTACTTGTTTTCTTTGCTTATTATAGTAATAATAATATTCTTAGCTTATATCCGTAATTCGCTTTAAAAGGTGATGTACCTATCCCTTTCTATAGTGTTGTATTATACGCAAACTATATAACTAGTAATAATGATACCCAGTTGTTCTATATATGGTTAATGTAATACCTTAGATACTGCTTTAATGTTTAGTTTAGTCTTTTTGTTTGTCTATCTGTTTATAGGTAATATGTAGTTAACGTTACTGCTTAAACCCCTTGTTCTGCTAAGAATACCTCCTAGAATACTGCTACGAATCTTAGATCTCTGTCTAATACGATCTTTATTAGTGCTCCGTGTCTTATAAACACTTCTTTAATATAGATTCTAGCTATATCTTTTACTGATATTTCTTCTATGCACGCTATAAAGTAACCCTACTTAGTTAACTTGTCTACTATTACTAAAATTATGTTGTGATCCTATCCAGTAATAGGGTTTTTTGACTTTAGTAACTTAATAATAAAGTTCTATAATATGACTTCCTATGGTTTTTCTGGTGTCTTAATAGGTTGTAGCCCTCTATACAGCTTATACCTTATTGGTTTATTTCTTTGGCAATTTAGATATTCTTTTGTAACTTATCTCGCTAGTCCCTAGATTCCTTAAATAATATACTCTTCTTAAAGTCTTAATACTAAGCCTATAGCTCTGTTATGTCCTTATGTTATTCCCTTATAGAACTCTTTAACAAACTCTTCTGTAATACTTTTTGGTACATATATAGCTTCTTAGTTTTCGTACTGCTCTGCTTCTAGATCTTCACTCTATGCTTCTTAAATCCTTTACGACTATATATTCTCTAGTGTCTTATAGGTCTGACTTTTTTTTAGCTATAATTTTAGGATAATTATACCTGATTAATCTATCTTTATCTTTGCGTAATATCGCCCCTAATGGCTTTTCCTTGTCTTGTAGTTTAGCTTTTTTGCTTAGTATATCTGCCTGTGCATTATCTATTCCCTTAGTATACTAAATTTTAAAATAATATTCTGTAAGCATTTCTGCCTATCTAACTTGTCTTCTATTTAGTTCCTTTATTATTAGGAACCCTATTAGGTTCTTATAGTCTGTTTTAACTATAAATGGTTTTTCTATGCCTTATAAGAATGCTCTCCACTCCTTAAGTGCTGTAACTATACCTAGTAACTCCTTATTGTAGATATTATAGTTTAACTCTGGTGGTGTTATCTTCTAACTATAGCACGCCACTAGATGCTATGTGTCTAAATGCTTCTATAGCAAACACGCTCCTAGTGCAAAGTCTAATGTATCTATTTTAACTACTGTCTCTAGCTCTAGTCTGTAAATTTTAAGGACTGGTTCCTAGGTAAACAGCTCTTTAAGTTCCTTAAACAACTTCCTTTGTTTACTTCCCTATACCTATAGTTCCTCTTTCTTTATAAGCCTTATAAATAGCTTAATATTCTTTAACTACTGTGCTATAAACCTTCTATAGTAGTTGCAAACCCCTAAAAATAATCTTAACTGTATAACATTCTCTAGTTCTTGCTAACTGACTATAGCTTTTACTTTCTTTAGGTCTATGCTAATTTTCCCTAATTTAATAATAAATCCTATAAAATTGGTCTTCCTAGTAAAGAACTCGCATTTCTTAATTGCTACTAGTAACCTTTCTTCTTATAGTCTCTTTAAGACCCACTTAATATATTCTCCATATTCTTTCTCACTTATTAAGTAGACGATAATATTATTAAGGTATGCTATAATAAACTTATCTAGGTGTTCTCCTAATACGCTATTAATTCATTTTTGAAATATTACTAATGCGTTTATAAGCCCGAACTATATAACTAACGGTTTATATAGTCCTTCTTTTAACCTAAAGGCTGCCTTCTATTTATTGCCTTCCTTAATTCTAATCTAATAGTATGCCTATCTTAGATCTATCTTTATAAAGATTTGCGCACTGCCTATCCTATCTTAGATTTTGCTAATTAAGGGTAAAGGATACCTATCCTTTTATATAATGCTATTTAACTATCTATAGTTAATACACATCCTAAGTTTTCCGTTTTTCTTTAGGACGAATATTACTAGATATCCTGCTAATAACTGTGACGGTCTAATATATCCCTTTTATAAGTTTTCTTAGATAAACTCCTTAAGCGCTACTAACTCTATTTTAGTAAGCTTATAAATTAGAAAGAACTTTAGACTAGTTTCTGGTTCTAATTCTATCTTATAGTCCTATACTATATATTCTAACAGCTTTTTACTTTTTAGTAACTATAACTTTTTGCTATACTTATAGTATCTTCTTAGTACATAACTTAAGCTTCGCTTAGTCTCTTCGTATATTACTCCAACTTAGTACTATACCAGCTTGGTTTACTATCGCACTTTATGTTATTAAGTATTCCTAATATTAACCTGTCCTATAACCTAATTAATCTATAGATTATATTCTTATAACTAAGGCATTCCTAGTATCGCCTTATCCTTTCCTAACGGTAGGATATTAAAAGATATCTTAACCTGCCTTCCTTTAATAGTTAACCAAATAGGTCCTGTTTTAAGATTAATAATGCCTCCTCTATAAGCTATCTAATCTCCTAAAATTATTATAAGTGGATATAGGTGCTCCTTTTGTCTATATAGTAACCCTATCCTTTCTACTGCTACTAGTAATATATAGTTTCTTATTACTCTACTATCTATTAATGCTTTAAACTGCTAATCCTGCCACTTAATTTATAAATTTAGGTATTGTTCTTAAATTCCCTTAAGGGTCTAAAGCTCTACCACTGGCTCCCTCTGGTTCTATAGGCCTCCCCTTTTCCTAACTATTGGCTACTAGATCCTATTTATACTTAGTCCTCTTATAGCTAATACTTAGTTCTTTTCTTTTCCTCTATGTGCTATAGATAAGTGTTCTCTAGATAAATCTACTACTATTGTCCCTCTAGGCATTCTTCCGTAAGGAATCTTCCTAGTTAAAGCGTTAGGTCCCCTTAACTCTATACTTCTACTAGGTGCTATCCATGCATATACTTAGTATCTTTATATTTTCTTTTATCCGGTACCCAGTGTATTCTTATTAGGTACTTCCGGTTTTTATCCTTTAGTGCTCTATATATATTATATATATCATCCATATAAGCTATCCATAATAGTGTATAATGCGCTAAGTGACCTAGGTTAACTCTTAGCTTATCTTTACCCTTAAGTTTAAACCTCTATCTAGCCAACCTAACTGTTAGTCTTTTATTTGCAGGTACTAAAATTTATTATTTACTTCTTTAGTCCTTAGATCCTTCTTCTAGGTTCCTTAACGTTATAATTAACGCTCCTTTAATATAATTTATACGTTTTTCTGTAATGGGTTAGTCTTAAATAACTTTTTTATTTAGCTATATATAAAAATCTTCCTATTTATCATTGTGTTGTTACCTATACTACTTCCTATATAACTAGTTTAGTATATATGGTCTATCTATTAGAAAGTACCTTGTTATTGCCGCGTTATAACAACCTTTAGTATGTCTTTCTTTAAACTTAGTTAGAATCCCTAGATCCTTTTCTTATTCTAGTTTATCTAACTACTTTACTTTAGGCGTCCCTGCCTTAGGCCTATTAGTAATTCTTTGTATAGGTGCTCTGTTTCTAGTACGTCCTAATATAACTAATCTCTTATCTAGCTTCTGTTCTTACTATATAATAATTCTTTGCCTAAACTTATCTATAGTTTCTTGCTTTCTATATCTTGCAGCTAGATCCTTAAAGTTGTCTTACTTCTTAATCTTAGTATTAACTTTTTAATCTTTAGGCTAAACACTATGTTTACCTAGGACTAACGCTCTTACTTATTCCCTAAACTTGTAGTTTTTAAACTTGCGTCCTATGCTTATTCGTTTATCTATAAACTAAGCTGCTGCGCTTTCCTATTGGTTTTTGTCCGTTATGGGTTCTTAGGTATATCTTATCTTATCTTAAGAATCTTAAGCCTTTAGCCTTTTACCTTTATTAAGTGGTAAGCTAGCACTAGCAGTTGTCTACTTGCTTAATTGTCTTTAAATATTACTCCTTCCATCTTATAAAGTAATAAATGCTGTATCTAATAGTATTATAATACCCATTACTAAACCGCGTTCTATTGTAGTCTCAGTTTCTACTTCTGTTGCATTATTAAGGTTTAAGTGCCCCTAGTTAGCTTCCTATGTTTCCTTATTACTATTAATTAATAAGTACTCTAACTCTATTATTATTATTACTAATCTTTATCTGTATGTTACTATAATATTTTAATCCAGCTTATAGAGTTAATTTTATTCTTTATCTAACTTTTTAGTTCCTTTAAATCCTTTTAACTCTAGCTCCTATAGCCAATAGCTTATGCTATACTTAGCGTCCTTATAAATTTGGCATGCGTTATTATAATAAAATGTAAAGTGTTTAACTATATACTCCTATATACTACGTAACCTTTTTATTACTAGACTTAGTTCTCCTTACTCAGTCTTTCTTACTATATAGTTACTCTAACCACCTCTATAGTCCCTAGCATAGTAACCTTTTCTTCCGTAATTTATATAAGCTCCTTCTTTAAACTATTTTTCTTATTATAGAGTCCGCCTAAACGTCTTCTACTACTAAGATCCCTAGTTTAGCCTTTGCTTCTTGGTCCTATAATCACTTAATTCTTAACCTTTAGGTTTCTATAGTTTCTTACTCTATTATCTAGATTCTTTAGTACCACTTAAGTCTATTAGCTCTGGCCCACCGTTCTATAGTTTTTAACTTTAACTCTATTAATGCGTGCTCTGCGCCTTATATAACTATAGAACTCTATCTTGCCCTTTCTTAGTTTATTCCCTTTAATAGATTCTATTATTGATTTTTATTAACTAATCTATCAACTCTCTTAGAGTTTCCGCATCTTTTATTAGGATAATTGCGTTCTAGACTTTAGCCTTAAGTCCCTATTTGTACTATACCATAAGCGCCTTATTATTCTACTTAACCTGCGTTATAAATATCTAAAACTGGGTTATATACTTAATTACTAAAGTTTATTATACTAAGTTCTAAAGTTTTCTTTCCGCTGTAGTTGTTGCTTCTAGGTCTCTAAATATCTATATTAGTCTTTCTGCAAACCTGTTCCAGTTAGTAAATATAAACCATACTTCTTAGTTAGTAGTTATTATTCCGTTTATTTGGATCTTAGTAAGGTAAGGTTTAAATTACTTAAGTGCTCTTCTGGTTAAGAACAATCCTATGTGCGCTACTTAGTCTATAGGTGTTACCAACTTTACTCCCTTCTGCATAACCTTAAAGTACATTTACGTAAGGAATCCTTTAAGTTTCGACTTCTCTCCTAGAAACCGTTTAATTAATAGTAACTTAACCTTAGCTACTCCAATTCCATTAAGTCTATTTTTGAGTATTTAATTATTATCTATTATTTAATTAACCATTTTCTGCAACTGACCTACTATAACTAGCTGCGAATCAGTATCTTCTATACTGGTGTCTCCTCCCGTTCCTAAGGTTATAGCTACTATAAATATGGTTATAACCGGTGCCTTTAATGGCGTCGTAACTTGCGCTTTTAGTGGCATATTATTTAACTTTATTAATACTGTAACTAGGTAGTAAATATATAACGGAGCCTTATAGTAGGAACTACGGTAGACTTGTTAATAGGCTAGGTATATAAGTAAACAAGAAGTTAATAATATAACAGTAATAAATAATAACTGGTGGAGTGGTTGCCTAACAGACTAACTCTAATTATATTCTAAGATTTACTATAAGGAAAGGAACTATCTAGGTAGGGACTGTGGTCCTTTAAATACATAACCATACTTCTAAGAAAGTTGTTGCTCTATCTACTCTGTCTACTCTGTCTGCTCTATTATAGATTATATAGATTATATAGATTACATAGATTACACTATGTAACTTCGCTTACTATTCCTTGTCACACGGTTCTACTAGATCCATTCTAAACCGTGCCCTTATTAACTAACTAGCTTCTTCCAACTCTTCTCTAAGTAGTTATAACATTGTACTTAAAGCGTTTGTAATACCATCCTTAGTATACTAGCCTTACTTCTTTATTAGGTGTTACTAGCTAGCTTACTAGGAATTATAGGTGGTATAAATAGCTATAATATAGTCTTAAATTTGACCTAAATATTTAGCATTAGTGCTAAAATAAGAGAGCCTAGGTAATATAGTAGTTAAGGATATTAAAGGATTGTCGCCACTTAGGCCTAGGCTCTTAAAGCTTAAAGTTAGTAATAGAAACCTATTAAGAATAGGAAAGCTTACCTTAATATAACTGCCGCTCTTAGTACGCATATATTAATTATAAGGACTAAAGGTGTTAGACCTTATATAGTAAGTCTTATTGTAAGTATCTAGAATATTTTTATTAGAATTCTAGTCTTTTAAAAATATATATATAAAGTTATTTAGGTAGGACTAGTACTAGTTGCGGGTTAACGGAGGTTGGGGTTCTATATATAGCGGTAGAGCTATAATACGCTAAGAAATTAGCTTAAAAGAGCAGTTAGTAGGTATGACGGGCTTATATAAATGCTTCTAAACCAAAGCTTATAGATTGCTACTATATAAGAATACTAAGCTAAGGAGAAGAAGGAGAAGAAGACTGTTAGAGACTAATAAGATATAAGGGTCGCTAAGGCGCTAGTAGTAAGCAAGCTAATAGCGATTTTCTATACTAGGCATGGAAAATCCTAATTGGTTAGCTTTATAAGTAGTGCTAGTAGAATAAGGCAGAGTTTAGCAGATTGCCTAGAAATATAGCAAATTACCCTAAAAACGGCAGTGTAGCAGGTAACGCGCTCTAGCACCATTACATTACCTCTCCCTCCTAAAAAAGCCTGCCCTTAGGCTTTATCCAAGTTCTTTATTGTTGTCTAAATTATTATAGTTATCTAACCCCTCTTCCTAGCACTTAATCCAGCTATTTAATTTATATAGTGGTCTAGGGAGGTTTAGGTAGGCTAGGTAGAAATCTTATAGCTTATAGGGAGAGTACTTAAAATTAGATGCGGGGTACTACTTTAAATCTTTATTGTGACCTACCTAGCTTATATAGTATTTTAAGGTACTACGGTCCTTCTTAACTACTAAGATCTCTTTAACTTCCTATTCTTTATCCTCTGTAATCTAAATTAGCGGTAGGGGATTGTTATACTATCTAGGTAGTAGGTCGTCTGTGGCTTTCCATAGTTGGTTTAGAGAGAAAATAGGGTAGATCTTTATTAACTCTAGTAGCTTAACCTTAAAAGAGTACCCTACCTTCTTAAGGATCTTATAGGGGCTAGCTATTTAATAGTTTAGCTTACGGCTTGGCCTCTAGGTTTTCTAGTTTTTTATTAATACCTATACCTTATCTCCTATATAGAAGTCTACCTCGCAATAATATTGGTTTACGTCGGCCTCTTTCTTCTCTTATACCTTTTTTATAATTACTTAAGCAGCCTCTTAGGCTCTATACATTTTCTTAGCGAATATCTAGGCTTCTTTATAGCTAAGGCGTTTACGGGCCGTTATAGGTCCTATAGGTCTATCTTAATTAAAGGATATTCATGGCTTGTATCTATAGAGTAACTTAAATAGTAATATTCCTATACTATTATAAGGGAGCGTAAGCTGTGCGTGGTTTATTATGGGTAGTAATTCCAACCAGTTGTCCTAGTAGTAATTAATAAAGGGGCGAAGTCGCTAGTTAAGGTATTGGTTTATAATCTTAGTTTAGCCATTAGTTTAAGGGTAGAATATAGTAGAGAGCTTAATCTTAATCCTAAAGATGTAGTAGAATTCGTCTTAAAAGTCTAATATAAATTAGGGCTTATGGTTAGAGATATTTAACTTAGAAGCGCTATAGGTCCGGTAAATATTGTTAATATACATGCGGGCTATATCTTTTATAGTTATAGTCTTAAAGCAGGGAAGGGGAATAGCTTACTTGCTTAGTTAGTTAACTACTATAAAGGCTATATTGTAGCTATATTTGTCCTTTAGGAATAATTTAAAGTCTATTATAATATGCTGCTAAGGGCATTTAGGAACTAGCAGTAGTTATAACTATCTAGGGGTTTAATCTATAGGGGCATCTACCTGTTTATAAGTATAACAATTTTTAATAAATCGTTCTATATTGGATAGGAGTCCTTACTAGTAGTAGTAAGGCGCTAGTAGTTAGTAGGTCTTATCTTAACTAGGGTACGCTATAAAGACTTAAAAGTGGGCTTTATAGATTAGCTCTATTTATAAGTTATTAACGTCTAAAACTATAAGCTATTCTTAGTATAAGAGTAGTCCGTCTTCTATTTCTAAATTAGGGTTGCCTTTTATAGCTTAATCGCGGAGGGCTTTTAGGAATTTAGCTATGCGGTTTGTAATTAGAATACAGTTAATTAGTCCCATTAGTTTATTTAGGATCTCTCCTTCTATAGGCGCTAGCTCGTTCTATTTAAGGCTTAGTTCCTTAAGGATATATAAGTTAAGCTATTTGGGGTAGAGGAGGGCATATGTCTAGTGCTAAGCCTTTATCTTATTCTATGGTTCTACATCCTATTCTTTCTAGGTAGGAGTATTAGCTTTAAAATTTTGCCTACTAGGGCGGTATATAATTATAAAGAAAAATTAGGAGAGTATTTTAGCCTACCTAGCCTATTAACTGGTAAGCTGCTTTATTGTTATAAAATACTTAAGGGCTTTATAATTAGTATAGGCTTTAATCTAAGAGTCTATGCTTTTAAGCTTTGCGCGTTACTAAAATAATAATTATATAATAGCCAGCATTTCCTTATTATGTACCTTGTAGTTATACTTAGCTAGGGTTATTATTTTTAAGAAAAATATAATAGGGTACTACTTACTATCTAAGTGTAACTATAAGAGAACCCCTACTACTATTCTATTAGAGGCATCCGTTTCCAGTATTAATTTAAGGTTTAGGTTATAGTAATAGAGAATTAGGAAGGAGATAAGCCGGTCCTTTAACTCCTTAAAAGCTTCTATATAATTATTATTAAAAATAAAAGGTATGTTATTCTTAGTTAGCTATATAAAAGGCTTAGCTATAACCCTATAGTTATAGATAAACTAATACTAGAAGTTATAGAAACCGAGAAAGGACTAGATGCCTTTTATAGCATAAGGGGGTTTTTAGTTATAGATCGCCTTAACCTTCTTAAGATTAACTTTAATTCCTTTTATACTAATAATAAACCCAAAGTACTTTATTCATTTTACTCTAAATTTATATTTCCTAATATTAACTTATAGAACTATATTCCACAGCCTCTCTAGGACCTTTTTAACGTAAACTTAGTGCTTAAGTTTATTATCTAAGAATATAAGAATATTATCTAAGTATACCGTGCAAAATTTATTAAGGTAGTTAAAAAGAACATTATTTATACACCGTTGGTATATAGCTGGCCCATTTATTAGACTAAAAGGAAGAACTTTATATTTATAAGAACTATAGCGGGTATAGAATATTGTTAGATTTTATAATATAGGGTCCATCCTAATTTGGTAGAAAGCTTAGCGGACATTAAGCTTAGTAAAGATTTTAGCTCAGCTTAGATGTATAAGGGTCTTATTAATTAGGGGGAGGGGATAGTAATCTTTCTAAGTAATAGTGTTTAGTTTTTAATAGTTAATATAGAAATAAAGGCCCTTATTAGGTTTCTTTATAAATAGGATAAGGGAAGTAAAAGGGGCCTAAGTTGGTCTAATAAACCCCTTATAGAGGTTATTAATTAAGTACTGCTTAGTTACTTTTAGTTCCTCTATAGTTTGCTAGTATAGGGGGCTATAGCCTAGAGAGTTATCAGCCTCTAGTTAAATCTTATAGTTATAGGTTTAGAAGGGGGGTAGTATATCTAAGACTGCTTTTAAAAAGGCGTCTCTATAGTCTAAGAGGTATAAATGGAGAAGGCGTTTAAATAGCTCCTTATTAGTTTCCTCTACTAGCCCTTCTTCCTTCTTATTAATAATCTAGTTAATTTTATATAAGTTAGTTATAAAGACCTTATTTTCCTTCTAATATATATTAAAGTGGAAACCTATAGTACTAATTACCGCAATATCTACTATAGGGGGGTCATGTAATAGTAGGGGTGTCCGTAGCCTAGGGGGCCTTTAGTATATTAGTGTTATCTTTACTCCTTTTAGCTTTTATTATATCTTCTAAAGGTTATCCTCTATATTCTATTAGTATATCCTCTTCCCTATTAGCCGGATCTCCGCAATTTAGAAGTTATCTACATTACTATCTATTCTACTTCTATAAGTAGAGTCCTCCTTAACTATAGTTCTTTAGGGAAGTATCTTTATTAGTATGGAGTTCCTACTAGCCTTACAGCGGGCATCTTTTTAGGTAAAGGCTAGGTTACAGTTCCTAATATCCTACTAGTAAATAGGATTAGCCTTTACAGCTAATGTCTTATAGTTAATGCGGATTTTTTTAATAAAGGAGGGTAACTTTGGTTTACTCTCTGGCCAAACAAACTATCTTTATTAAATATTTAGCCAAATATTAAAGTAAGACATCCATTTTTGGCTAAGGATTATATTATATAACCCTAGGTCTAAGATACAAAAGGGGATACTAAATTGGCGCCATCTATTAATAGCAATATATAGTTTTAAGATATAGGTAACCGGCTTACCGGCTTAACTATTATAGCCCTTTACTTAAATAGGCTTCTCTAGTTAGGTAGCGTTTATATTTAAGAACTTAGCAACATTATTTATATAAGCAGTATTTATAAAGGTAAAGCTATTTGCTCTAGAGTTAATAAGGGTAGTTATATTAACTCTATATCTATTTTAAGATACTATATATATAACTATAAAGTGTTTTCTACTTATTAGCTAACTTAAATTAATCTCTTTAAGATTAATAGGATATCCTAGGGGGGAGCCTTTCCCTAGGGTTCTTTTTTTCTTAACTTATTAGACATTTCTTCTTCCTTTATCTCCTTAATATTACCTATATCCTTTAGCTCCGGGCAAGATAAGGTAAAGTAGCTATCCTTCTATAATTAAGGCATATAACTGTGGTAGGGTTAATTAGGGTATTATAATAAGTATTGGTTAAAGGTGTAGTATATAGTGGGTTAGGTAAGGCTTATAGGTAGGCAGTTATAACCACTTTTAGTATAGGGGCGGTTATAGTTTATCTTCTAACGCTAGCTCTTATTAGTATAGCGGATAGGTTCTAGTTGCTATAGGGATGCTTTAGTTAATTAAAATAAGTATTAATTCGTTTTAGTTCTGAATTTAGTAATAAATATTAGGCTATAAGTCTTTAGTAGGTTAGTAGGTTGTCTAAAGCTACCGTAATCTTCTCTTATAGTTAGACCATTAGCTTATTATATAGGTCTAAATAGTAGTTCTTAGGGGGGACCTAGCCTTTGCCTACTAGGTGTAAGAATTAAGTCTAAAACTTAGTAAAGGATTGGTTTAATTTTATTATTAGGCGATTATAGTTATAATAGGCATTCCGTACTTTATTTAGGTTAATATAAATAGCAGCTAGATGCTATATTATTTTCTTAGTAGATATAAACTAAACAGGTAACTTATCCTTAAATTTGGTCTAGAGGTATTACTAGGCGTCCCTAATAGTTTAACTAAAGAGGCAGAGTATTTTAGCTTCTTTAGAGGGAAAATGGTTATAGTTAATATAAAGCTTTCCTTATACCTAGATTCTCCAGTTTTTAAAGGTTAGGTCTATACTATTTAATAATAGTAGGGGGTTAGGGAGCTTAACGGACTTTAATTATTTTATTATTATATCTATACTCTCTGGTATATTATATTTAGTTAAGTAAATAGGTTAACTAAGGCTTTATAAAGGGGAGGCTGGGCTGTTTTATAAGATAGTAAGGCTTTTTAGGATCTCCTTTAGAGTCTTTTATATGCTTTAGGCTTAAAGCCAATTAACCTTCTAATTAGCTATAAGGGTATAAATCTACCCGTATATATCTGTAATGTTATTATTATCTTTAATTTCTAATCCTAACTAGATCTTATATTCCTTTTAGGTAGTAGCAAGTCTTTTAAATAAGCTCGCTTTAGGTACTATTATTAGCTTCCTAAGGTTTATTAGAATTATATAATTTGGTTTTAATTCTAGGGTTTTTTTTAGGGGTGTAGGTTAAGTACAATTTAGCCTATAAAGTGGGATATTATTAGGGCCTTCTTAGGCGTAATAGTGTGAGTTTTTTGCTATCTAAGTATAATATATTAACGCGTTATTGCAAATAAAGGTCTTTTTTTAAGGTGGGATCATCGGGAAAATATTGTCCCTTGTAAATGACCTCAGCTGCTAGAAGTTGGCGTCGTTGGCGGCAGACCTGCGGAGGATAGGCCGGATAGGCCTCTCGGATAATAGACCTATCAGCTGATAGTATCCGGAGACTATCCGGATAGTCTCCGGATAGTCTTGGCAAAATCCCCTAATATGCTTATACTTGT
>Ga0307507_10003941_pt1 | contig 27390 bp, 6 predicted proteins | sample 7_EM_MG_FD_207223 | JGI IMG/M metagenome (GOLD analysis project Ga0307507, IMG submission 207223) | Populus trichocarpa ectomycorrhiza microbial communities from riparian zone in the Pacific Northwest, United States - 7_EM | ecosystem: Host-associated > Plants > Roots > Unclassified | place...
TTATAACCCTATTACGTACGTTATACTTAATTGGGAATACAGTAAGCCTAATTAGGCAGGCGGTAGGGCCCCACTGTTATAACTATGCCGACCGTCATAACCCTATCACCTACGTTATATGATTACGAGAAAGCTTATAAAAAGTATTACAAGGATAACGAGGATGACAAGGACGACAAGGAAGATTTCTATGGAGATAGAAATAACAGTCAAGTCGCTAGAGGAAGTAGTCAAGGTAATTATCCCAACGATCACCCCACCACTCTCCCTCTTTCCCAAGCTGAGGGTAATGAAGCTGGTAACGCTAACAACGAAGCTGACGAAGCCGACGAAGCCGATGATCGACCGATACCTCGTGGAGTAGGTATGCGCTTCCCCTCTTAATTTATAATGGCCTTCTCTAACAACTAGTAGATAACAGGAATAACGACAGTGATAAGGATAAAGACGGTAAGGAGCTGCCTTCGTTAGAAGCGCTAGAAGAGCTCCTACACACACCTATACGCAACCATACCATACCCTTAACGGAGGGGCGTCTCATTAAAACCGTTCCGTAATTCAGGCAGGAGCTTAGGACATCGGTTACTGCTAGTCAAGAGTCTTTAGAAGCCTAAAAGTCAAAGAAGCGGAGGTTCGATTATATCAAGCAACCAAACAATATTAATTATATCTCTAATACTTCTGCTAGCGAGAGCGGCGAGAGCGTACGACCCAGAAAGCAACGAAAGTTATCCGCCTCCCGGAGGACCCTGCCTTCCGGCTCTCCAACTCTTGGCCTTAACAACGGTGACGGTATTAAGGAGCGAGCGGTCTCTGCTGCGCGGCCCACCAGCCCCTCCCCCCGGCACTGTACGTCTCTTCGCAATACCAGACCACCACAAGATGGAGCTAATGACATTCGTAATCATATTCTCAACGATCTTGTCAACGGCTTAGCTAAAGAAAACGGCGAGAACGTTACGGACGAAGGCAAGGCCGAGAACTACAGCGACAGAAGTGATGACAGTAGCGATACGGATGATGACGACTCTGGGGACGGTGACAGCAGCAGTAGCGATAAGGGTAACGAGGCCCGCGGCCTTCCTTAATAGTTCCGCTTACCAGACAACCTAGTTAAGCTGCCTTAAAAGCCAAAGTCTAGAGTGAAATTCATGGAAAAGGAAGACGCGCTGCTTATTAAGTTTAAGGAGGAACAGAATCTTTTATAGGAATAGATTAAAGACCGCTTTCTAAAAGAAGTCCTAGATCACTATAAGCGCATTATTATTCGAAATTAAAGGCCTAGCTTGCCATGTAGAAGAAAAGGGGCCGGCCTACTAGGCGAAAGAGACGGCAATAATAGTAGTGCCCTTCTTTTTAGCTTGGAGGTAGTTTAACATTCCCGTCCTGGCGCATTTAGCAGGAGTATTTTATAATTACTAGTCTAGTAGATTTAAATTCTTTACATATACGATATACGTTAGTGAAACTCTAATGTAGTCCTTAAATGGTTATAATTAGTACTGTTAGGCTTGGGTAATTAACCATTATAAGTATAAAAGAGCATAATAGACTCCGCCCCCCTTTAGAGATTAAGGAAAATGAAAATACCTTAAATCTCCAATTCTCCAAATGCTGGCGGAGGAATATACTGTAAAAGGTTAAAAAGTCCCGCTACGATAACGCCTAACAGCTAACTAAATTAGTCCCGTGAAGTATGCATAGAGGGTAGTTCTAGGAAGTTACTCTATCTATCTGGTTTTCTAGTAGATAGTTTCTAGTAGATAATTTTAGGTAGATGGTTTCTAGTAAATAATTTTTAGTAGATAGTTTCTGGTAGATAGTTTTTAGTAGATAATAGTTTTTAGTAGGTGATTTTTAGTAGATGGTTTTTGGTAGATGGTTTTTAGTAGATAGTTTTTAGTAGGTGATTTTCGGTAAATGGTTTTTGGCAGATAGTTTTTAGTAGGTAATTTTTAGTAGATGGTTTCTAGTAGATAATTTTTAGTAGATAGTTTTTAGTAGGTGATTTTTGGTAGATGGTTTTTAGTAGGTAATTATTAATAGATAGTTTTTTAGTAGATGGTTTCTGGTTGATAGTTTAACTAAAATTCTTCGGTTTGCTGCTTTGGGCTATATGCCAAATAGAGTTTTCCGCCACGGCAACGGATTAAATGTGGTGCTATATAATAACAAGAACTAAATTAAATTCTATTAATATAATGTGTAATCAATGCCTTAATAAAACCCAGCTTTAATTTTTCCTCTAGCTGTTTTAATTAAGACAGCTTTTTTATAACTAGTAAGGGAGTGGGTTTAGGGAAGTATTTAAAGTATTTTTTGGAGTCTGCTCTGTTTAAGGAAAGGTAAACAAGTTTAAATATAGAGTTATAACAAACCGGCTGTACAGCAAAGATAACAAATATTAATATTCTTGTTGCTATGCCTTATAAATATATCTAATTGTAGCTAGAATATATTACATTGCAATAGTGGACATATCACAAGGGCGGCCAAGCCGCTAGTGGTAAGCGAGCCAATGGCGATTTTCCATCGGATGGAAAATCGTGATTGGTTGACGGAAGTCACGGGAGAACACGCGAAGAGCTTTATCCTTTACGACGCGTAGAACTTAGAGAATTAAGATCCACCTATAACACCGCATAGTATATATCATCGTGATATATGTATTCTGCACGTTGTTAAAGCATACCAACACTGATTAGTAAGCGCGCATAGATTAGGAAACACGCAGATAGCTTAAAAGACAGTTATACTATCCACCTTGCAGCAGATTGGAAGATAGTTATACTTATCCACCTTTTGTATTAGCCTATTTTAGTTAAAGAGAAGAAGAGAAACCACCTAGGAGTACTTATTTAGTATCCACAACGACTTCTAGATATCTTATTCTATCTATTCCAGAAGATTACTGCGTAGAACACCTTACCCTTTACCCTATTAACCGCCTTCTTAACCGCCCCCTTAACCGCCCCTTTAACCGTCCTCCTACTTTTACTTTACGAATTGTAACACCTTATCCTACTTAACGGCCTCCTTGAACCACCCCTTTAACGGCCTCCTTAACTGTCCCCCTACCTTTACCCTAAAGTACAAGATGTTAGGAATAGAGAAAGACTAGGAGGAAGAAGCAGCTAAATAGGAAGATAGAATTAACCTAACGGAAGTCACTAAGGACGAGCTAACCGACTATATACGATGCAAAAAATATATATATACGGAGATACACAACTAGCTAGACTTAACACTCTAGGAATTGTTTTAGGGAGATTTTAAGAACTTTATAGTTAATACCTTTACAAAAATCCCCTTATACTAGCTTTAGCACTTACGTGATTATCTAAATATTAGAGGAGTATAGGTTAATACCAACCATAAACAAGGCAAATTACTCCCTTAATCTCTATATAATATAGCATAAGAAGAGGACTAAACGGAATAGATTAGTAAAGAGATAAACGCACTTAAGAAAAAGTTTGGCACTAATATTAAGTTAAGAAGTATTAAGTATTATAAGACATATGGAACCTTAGAGGAGTAATAAGTAAGACGTTCCTTAGTGCCTATACTTTCTACTATACCTTAATCTATAATTACCTCTACCCTTATACTATCTGTTACGCCTCAGCCTGTAATAATAATATAGTAACTTTATAGACAACCCACGGACAAGGAGAACTACCCCATTACTATAACTAGCTATGGTAAAGAAATTGCGAATGCAGCTAAGATATATACGGAAGAGCAGAAATATGGTGGTATAAACAAAAGCCTTAACTACAAATTGACAATATTTTACGATATTTGTAATTAAGCAGACGTACCCTAAGAAGCTTACCTTAAGGCATTCCCCACTATGCTAAAAGGACTAGCTTTAGACCACTTTTATATAAACTAACTATCCTGCCTACCATTTGCCAAAGCTTGCGAGCACCTTTAGAATTTCTTTAAAGGACTAGGATTTTAACGTAAGAACCTAGACAAGTGGAATACTATTACACTTATAACAGTAATGGCAGAAAATATAAATAAGTCTATAAGCAAATGCCTCTAATTGCTAATCTATAGACTTTGTTAACTATAGTATAGCCTTAGACCTACCTTATAAACTATAAACTTCCTTTATAATAAAATCGTCACTTCGTGCCAAGGAATACTAGTATGTAGATATGCAGTCTCTAACCCACTAGATAACCTTAGAGCCCTTATTAATAAACTTCAATCGTTAATTATAGCATATAAGAAAGAGTATATGGAAAAGATATAAGCTTTCTTTACGGACCAACGATTCTATAGAAGAGACAATAACTATAACTATTATAACCGTAATAACTATAGCAACCGACAAAGACCACGTTGCTTTGTATATAATAAGGAAGGATATTGCTTATAGAAACATACTAAGGAGGAACAAAAAGAGTCTAAAGCTAAGTTTAGGACTACTAATAGAGACAAGTTTAGCAAATTTAATAACCGATTTAATAAACGACTTAATTAATATATTATGGACTATAAAGACGATAATATTAACTTAGAAGAAGAACTTAAGGAAGCTTTTTAAGCACTGGCTATTAACGCAAGTTCTAAGATAATTGACAAGAATACACAACTTGATATTAATTACTACTATACCTCCTTTAGCCAAGTAGAATAATATAAAGCAATTTCTATAGCTGCTACTTTAGCTAATAAATCCTTTAGCTATTTGGTTATAACTATAGATAATATAGTACCTCTTATAACCAACTAGGACCCCTTTACCTATAATATAACCACATCTATGTCCCGCTATACCGCAGACAACTTTATAGGCATAATAATTAATATAGGAGCATCCAAACGATCTATAGTAGGATATGGCTAATTCTTGGCATTCTAGAGACTTAATACTAGTGTATAGCTCAATACTACCATATAAGGCATGGTTAATATACAGTTTGGCATTGGATTAACCTCATTAATTAAATTAGCCAAAGTAACCACCCTAATTGGCGTAATTAAGTTTTATATTATTAAGGTTAACACCCTATTTTTACTTTACTTAGCAGACATAGATTACCTACAAGTGTACTTTAACAACTTAAAAAATATGCTAATTACCTCTTAGAGTGAAGTACCAGTTGTATGTTACTTTAGCCACCCTTTCCTACTTTAAAACATATCCCTGTGTACTTATTTAACTGAATTATTTAAATAAAACCCCTGCTACCTTACCGACGTAGAATTGAAGCGACTACATTGCCATTTTAGCCACCCTTTAGTTAAACGTCTTGCATAAATACTTAAACGCTTAGGGCATAATATTAATAGCAAGACTTTGGACTATCTTACACGCTACTACCACTATTATTAAAAACATGGAAAGTCGCCTAGTAGATTTAGATTTACCTTAAATAATAATATTAACTTTAACTATTTAATTATGGTTGATATTATGTATATTAATGGCGCACCCCTTTTACATATTATTAATAAAGGAACACGATTTTAAGCTAGCAGATAGCTGCAAAGCATCAGCGCCAAGTATATATGGGATATATTACGAATGTGTTAGATTAACACATACTTAGAAACCCCTAATATTATTACATATAATATAGGCAAGAACTTTATAAGTAAGGAATTTAAACAATACGCTATAATACTTGGAATAACTATAAGAAGCGTACCTATTAAAGCCTATAATTTAGTTGGAATAGTAGAACGCTATTATGGCCCCCTCCGTTGTATATACCGCATTATTACTACAGAGCTGCCAGACATTAGCAAGGACATAGCCCTATAAATGGTATTTAAAGCAATTAATAATTCCGCAGGCCCTAACGGCCTTATACCCACCTTACTAGTATTTGGAGCTTACCTATATATAGCGGAATCTAACGCACCTAATCCTATAGTTATACAACGAGCAGTAGCTCTTAAAAAGGCTATAGAAGAAGTTAAGAAGCTTAGAGCTAAGCGCTAAGTGGCAGATACCCTTAATATGTATAATAGACCTAAGACAACTGCGATATATAACCTACCACTTAACTTACCTGTATTGGTATGGAGAGAAGGACCTATAGGCTAACCTAGCTACTAGTCTAGCCCATTTAACCTATTTAGCATTAAAAATAAAACCTATACTGTATAACTCCCCTATAGACCCACCGACTTTTGCAGCACGGCCGTAAAACTATATTTGGTACACCCTAAAATCATAGAAGATATACAGCTAGAAGATAATAAAAGCGAACTACCTCTACCTTAAACTAAACCTAAATCTTTACCTTAAACTAAGCCTGAACCTTAACCTATTAAGCGTGAAAGAGGTAGACCACGTAAGTACCCTATTAAAGCTAATACCGCAAACATTTTAATATATTTATAGGATAAGGATAATAATTAACCTATAAACCTTAATTAGTTTGTAGCATTACGCTAGAAGGAAATTAAGGGATTACTTAAAAAAGGAGTTTTTGAACTAGTTAACCCTAAAGATGTACTATAAGGTAATAGAGTATTTAACTTTAGATTTGTTAATGAGATTAAGAACCCTAGTACTAATAAAGCCTTTAAGAAGTCAAGACTAGTTGTATAGGCCTATAATAACCTAGAAAAAGACCTTATACTAACCCAATTACCTATAATTTAATAAGTTAGCTAACGCCTTATTCTCTGCATTACAGCTATAACTTAGAATAATGGTATATATCTCTATTTACGAGATATTTTATAGGCCTATATACAATTAACTATAAGATTAAATTGAGACTTCTATATTAGAGCACCTCTTAAACTTAGTACAGCACTTAGAGCCTTGCAAGGCACAATTCTAAAGGTTATTAGACCTTTATACGGCATTCCTAAGGCAGGCAACTATTGGTTTAAGACTTACCATAACCACTATATTAAAGAACTAAATAGGAGCCAATCTACTTATAACCCCTACCTACTTCACCTCAACAACCCTACAAATTTTGGAATAGTTGGTCTATAGACTAATAATACCCTCCTACTAGCCAATTCAGTTTTTGCAGCTTTAAAATAGGAGAAGATTAAGAAAGCCAAGTTCCTAACTAAGAAACGCGAGCAACTTACGCCAGAGCACCCAATTAAGTTTAATAGAGGCATTATCCAACAATAGGATTATATAATTACGCTTATATAGGAGCGCTAGTACAAGAACTTAACCCTTATTAATACTAAGGAAACTGTTACAATAACTAGTTCTAGAGGCGCTATTTGTATAGCACTTATACCTAAGGACTAATATATCGCCCAATAAGCAAGAGGGGCTTATATCGCGTCTATATGCCAGCCCAAAGCCTCTTTTAATTTATCCTACGCTGCCTAGGTGATTAACCCTAATAAGAAAGATATAAAACTGCTTAACAAGAGAATTTAGTAGCAAATTAAGAACTTAACAAGAGGTTTAAGTTTTGTTAAGCTTAATATAGAGACACTTTAACTACTTGTATTTACTAATTCCTTATTCGCAAATAATAAAGACCTTTTATTATAGATTGGATATATCTTAGTACTAGCAGACTTATTAAACAAGGCGAATATCGTCCACTAGTCCTTGGTTAAGTGTAAGAGAATTACTAGAAGCGTACTAGCCTCTAAACTATACGCTATGGCCTATAGTTTCAATATCGGCGCTGCAATTAAGGCCACAGTTAAATTGTAACTTAATATTAGCCTGCCGCTTATCCTTTGCACCAATTCTAAGTTAGTCTATAAATGCCTTATTAAGCTGGGAACTACACAGGAGAAGAGACTTATAATTAATATTATGTGCCTACGCCAGTTATATAAAAGACGCGAAATAGCTAAAGTTAAGTAGATTAATGGAGATAGCAACCCTGCAGACACTATAACTAAAAGTAAACTATTATTAGCTCTTAAATAACTTATTAACACAAACCAAATTGAGTTAAAGACAGTAGAATAGGTAGAACGTGCTACTAATAATAGCACTAATCTAAAGGCATAAGGGTAAAGAAGGAAGGAAGGAAGGAAGAAAAGAAAGAGAAGTATAAATAGGGATTTTTAAACTACATAGTCGCAGGATACTGGTTCCTCGCATTTTCTAAAGTACTCCCAGTGTAGCTAGAATATATTACATTGCAATAGTGGACATATCACGAGGGCAGCCAAGCCGCTAGTGGTAAGCGAGCCAATGGCGATTTTCTATCCCGGGGATGGAAAATCGTAATTGGTTAATAGAAGTTATAGGAGAATACGCAAAGAGCTTTATCCTTTATAACACGTAGAACTTAGAGAATTAAGACCCACCTATAACACCGTATAGTACATATCATCGTGATATATGTATTCTGCACGTTGTTAAAGCATACTGACACTAATCTTATAATTCCCTAAAATAATCTCTATCTAAATTTAGAACTACTAAGCCACTAAGTTTTACTATCTATTAAAGCCCCTAAGATATGAATCCGACTATTAAGTTATGCTCCTTCTATATTTTCTATAAAATTAGAAGACCGTAGCCTACTTAAAGAAACTTAAGCGGGTAGACACGAAGCCTATTACCCATAGACCCTCGAAATATGGCCTTTTAAAACACTTAGGTAAAGAGAGCTATTCTTTTCCAAACTATTACTCTCTAACTTCGCTAGGTGTATGCCAACGCGATATAAACAAACAAGATTTATTTTTAGCACCATCTTATTAATCTGAGAGGTCTTAATTAAAAACTGTACTATATATATAAGACTATTAAAGCGTTTTAGAAAGAGTTAACTTAGTTCTAGACTTTAAATATAGCTATAAAAGGGGAATATAAATGAATACTTAATAAGAAGCGGCGAAAGTATTTAGGGTGCCATTAGGCCTATATAAATCTCTATAAGCAGTATGGTAAAGCACTTACCAACCTTTAGTCTATAGCCTATAAACAGCCCCACTTACTTTAGAAACTTAATAAGGCAAAGAAGTAATTATAAATGTATAAGGTGGAAGTGGATAATTATAAGCGTTCTAGGGACAACAAGCCTTCCTTAGGCAATAATAAGAATGGTAAAGTTAATTAGGTAAACTGGGATGTGGTAGATAAAGGACTTAAAAATGCCGCTAATTAAAAGGTTAGAGAGTTAAAGTTTTATAAATTGGCTCTAAGTAAGACAGCCTCTTTAAAACGGACCTTAACTCTAAACAGTAGAAAGCAAGACAAATTTAGAGAGGACTTTTAGAATATAGGGCTGCCGTATCGAGCTATTAAGACTTAAAAATTTAGGGAGGGAATAGCGGTTTTAAAGCTAATTGGGCGTTAAGGGAGCGACATTATTATCTGGTTTTTGTTAATTGGTTTTCTGGAATAAATTTAATATTTAAACTGTTTAGTGATAAGATATTTAAGGCGCACAATTTCTTCTCACCCTAGTATAAGGATGTGACTTTTTTTAAGTACGCTATTGGTTTTCTGCTAAAGGGTGCCAGTTAGCGGGCCTCCCTCTCTTTTAATAGTTAGCTTTATTAAATAAGCATCTAGACCTTATGTCAATTTCAATCGAATATAGTAATCTACTGATATAACATAGGGTTAGGTTGTGCTGCTTAAGGGATATTAAAAATATACTCTTTCTTATACTCTTTCTTAAGCTCTGCATTCTCCTAGACTGCCTAGCCATTTATAACTAAAAGCTAGCATTTCTTAAGCTTTTACGGACGATATATTATTGTAGGCTACCTTTTATTAACGGCTAGGGGGGTTTAATATAAGTGTAAGAAGTAGGTATTAAGCGGTATACTTCTATAGGAGCTAAACGGGCATCTTTATAGCACCGTGCCAAAAAATTACCGCATTATTGGCCTATTTAAGATACTATATAACCCGTAGATTTTGCTAACTTTTAAACTTAGATAAAGTTAAGCATAAAGAAGACAGCTAAGTATAAAATATTAAAAGTTCAAAAATAAAAACGTGCAAGGCCTGTCCCTATATATGTCTACGAATTAGACGCTAGAAAACATGCCTACGATTTTAAGTCTTCTTAACTAGCCCAACCTGTTATCTATTTACATCGCTTTCGCAATTTTTCTATTTTTTTCTAGTGTGTAGAGAATAGATTTGTCCTAGGGGTGCTACTGGGTCTATAAATGCCAATTATTAAGACTTCTCGAGCTTATCGATCTTTCGCTCCATAGCACTAATACGATTGGCAGCGTTAATTAATGCATTTTTATGCTCTCGTATTATCTCTAACTTTTTACTCTTAAGCTCCGTAATCCTAGCCTCCAATTAGTCTATCTTAGCTATTCTTTACTCCATTATATCCTAATCCTTACTATCCCTATTAACTAAGAGTTTCTTATATTCCTTAATTATTGACTTATAGGCGCGGATTTCGTCTTAGGTTTCTTTTAGTTTCTAGTATTAAGATAAATACTTTTTAGATATATTATTAAGGTCATTAGCTGTTATTTGGTGTTGGTTATAGAGGTTTTTATATGCCTTAAAGCATTCTAGGCGATGCTGCTACTTTTATTTATACCCGCGTTCGTAAGCCGCTAACGTAGCTTGGTGTTTATGTAACGCTTTTTAAGAGGTTTGTATTGTTCTAGAAGCCTTAGAAAGCTTTTTATCAATAGTAATAAGCTATTCTTTTACGGGAGGAGACTAAGAATAAGTATCGTTATAAGGGCTAGGCCCTTTATTTTTCGAGTTAATATAAGTGTCCTAGTAAGTTAGATATAGCGGACTACAAGATGGATTTAATTCCTTACCTTAATTGTAGTTTGTTTTTCGGTATTCTATAGAAGCCACTAAGAGGCTATTTTTAGTTTCGTATTAAAGGGCTATGCTGCGGTTATCTGGTTTAAGGTAGAAATGAGCTATATAGCAGTTCGGCGGGCTTATTAAGTCAAACGGTCTATAAAGATTCCTATTTATAGCTCTTGGGAAGTTGGATCTTAAAACGGGGTATATATGTCCTCTAAGGCTAAAGACCTTTTTTTAGGAAAAGGGCGTAGAGGAGTATATTATGGTGCTTCTAAATTTAAACTACTCTGTAAATATTTTGCTAAATAATCATTAACCTATATCTTATTGGTATATATAAAGTCAGTTTTTGGTCTAGATAGACCCCTTTTTCAGGGCCTTTGTTACATATTCTTATATCCTTTTTATAAGGAGCGTCGTTAAGTAATATACTAACTATGGTCTAAAATGCTCTTGCTAAGCTTTGTAAGTTTACAGTAAAACGCTAGTAACAAATTATTAAAGATTTAGAGGATAATAGACCAGGCTATAGAAGATGCGGAACTTGGCTTAATATCGGGTAATGCGAAAGTATAAGGACATTTAAAGACAGAATTACTATGCTTTTCTGTATAGAATTTGCGTGGAAATTAATGAGGTGTAATTAGGGACCTAAGTCGCCAAAGCTTAGCAATTTAACGATCAAATCTAAAACCTAGGGTTTTGAGGTTAGGGTTAGTCTAAGCGAGAAAACAGGTCTGAGCCATAGCGCATTGCGTTACTATTAATTCATCGTTTAGTAGTGGATACTTAAGAGCTTGATCGGTACTAGAAATCGCAAGATATATAAGAATTTTCTATAACGGCGATAATGTTTAGTAAGAGCATGTGGTAAGCTATATAGTTAGGCACCAGCCAAGATATAACTAAGGCGTTGCAGCAAGACTTCCCCTACTTAGTATACTATAGACTATGCAATCTTCTACTATACCTACCCGACTAGTAGGGCACTTAGTTACCCATAAACTCTATATATAATTCTAGTGGCGTGGCCGCCTTTTCTAATTAGGAGATTTCCGGGTGAAACGATCTGCTGAATTTCTTATCGATCTTAAATAGTTCGCTTCTATAGATATAGCAAGCTGTTAAAGACTAAGATATTTTAGTTTAGCTTTTAAGCAAGGAATATAAACTTAAGTAAATAGTCTTAGGTCTTTAATATAGAACGGAGAGGCTTAAAGGACTATTTAGGAATTTTTAAAATAAGTAGGTCACTGTTTAAGCGGGAAATTTCAAATATAACTAATATATACTAGGTTAGAAGAAGAGAAGATAAGGTAATAGAACTTAACTACTGCTAATAGTTCCATTTCTAAGTTAGAATAGGTTTTATTTAGAGATCAACGCTTCTATTAAGAAGTTAAAGGCATAGATACTTAAACTTAAGCATATTACCAAATATATAGCAAAGAAGCAGAAAGATACTACTAAGTAATTAATTTTAATAAAGCACTTCCTGCTATTACTAGTTGGCAGCTTATTATTATCAAGCGTTAGAATAATCTATATTTTAAAAACATTTACTATACTTTAACGCGATACTTAGCTAAACTTATATAGCGTATTCTTACACGGTTTCCAAGAAACCCTACTACCCAGTATTTAGTTTTATTTTGGTTGGTGATATTCCTTAAAAAAAAAAATTAAAGCCTAGCGTTAAAAACGTCAAGCACCGCTGCTATGTCCATAAGAAGTAGGTAAAATATTTAAATACAGTCGCTAGCGAAATCAGCTTCCGCCAATCTAATTAATGGATTTAGCATATTATAGCATATATACTCCTTATCTATATAGATTACATACTATAAAAAATGCTCTAACTCAATAAATTAAGTTCTAACCATCTACTGCGACTCTATCTAGCTCCTAAGTGCAACTCTAATTCCAGCTAGTTACTAGCAAGACGTCTCCACACTGTGATCCTTTTTATCCTATTTTATTATTATTTTAAGCAGCGCGCTTCTAAGCATATTTAAAAAGCAATACATTTTATAAGAAACGGGAAACTAGTAAGAAATAGGAAACTAGTATACTAAACGCACTTTAAGCGTATAGGATATGCGAGAATAATTGTAATATAAATTAGAGGTGGTTCGTTGCTTAGGTCTCTCTTACTTATATAGATTTTAAAGCTGATTTAATAAATGGGGCTTAGTTTCTCATTCTAAAATTAAGTGGTCCTAAAAATAGGATTATTAAAGGTCTAAACTATAGTTCCTATACCGAATGGTAAGTATAGATATAGATACTACGGGCTGTAAAGATATGGAAGGCCAAAACCGGGTTAAGTTTAGGTATTACTAAATATAGATATTTAAACTGGTGGGACCAATTTCTAATCCCTTATTTTTAGGTATTATAGCAAGATATAATACATTATTATTTAACCAGTCTCTTTAGTCTTGGCCCTATTTTTATAAGTTTACTTAGGAGATATTTTGGCCTCTTAAAGCATTTAAATATATAAAGCTATATTCTAGATCTTAGAGTAGGCCGAGTCCTATAATATAGAAGTATATACTAATAAGAAAGTAGATATAATATTCTCGAAAAAGGACAAAAATTCTCTAAACAACGTCCTTCTAAAGCTCTAAGCGGCGGGCGAGTTGCGGGCATAGTAATTGGCATTATCATATTTATTGTTATACTGCTTGCTCTTTATATATATTTACGTCGCCGAAAACGCGCTATATACGTTAGAAAACTTAAAATCAGTCCCGGTATAGCTTTATAGTAGGGCTAAAAAGGGACAGATTATCTATAGTAGGATTAGTTTAGTAGTGAAATAAATCCGTACCAATTCTTACCTGCTATAGTATAGCTGCCTATAAGTTTTAGAATGAAATTATTAAGCGCCAACCGCATATCTTTTTTATACTCTGCATTAGAATACCTTATCTACTATTCCTTTACAGCAACTAGCTTAACCGCCCAGATCTGTCCCGCTGCTTCCTGTTGTCGCTCTTATAGTCTCTACTTTATATAAATAGGGCCTAGCTAGATACTACTAACGTTAAAGTCGTAGTAGGGCAGTATTATTAAATAAATAAAGATGTAAATTTCGACCAGGTTACGCTAAAGGGTGTAGATTTAAGCGAAGAGTTAAGGAGCTAAGCTGCCTGGCTGGACTATCCTATAATAGGTAAGAAAGTATTATTTCTTCCCAAAAATCTCGATTATTTATACCCCTTATAGAGTATTACAGATAGGTAAGCAAAAAGAGTTAAATTTAATATGCACCTACGTGGCCTAAGAATCTTACTACCTTATAGTCTAAAGCATTAAAACATTAGGTGAAAAAATTAAAGAAACCCTTCTAAAAAAAAACCTTAGCCAAACTTCGCATAATGGAAATTATATAACCCTACTACTACTCTCTAGAATAGTAATATAATAACCGGCCCTGCTATTATTATAAGAGCTAGATTATTGACATTATTAGGCTGCTGTATTGTTACTATAGCAAAAGCTACTCCGTTTATTTCTTGTGGGACATATATAGTCCCCCTCCCCTTAGCGGTAATATTTAAAGGTGTATATACTAGCATATTAAGCTGGTTAACCTATTTAATTAGTAATTACTTACCTACTTTAGCGACAAACGGCATTTATATTAGGTCCTATATAAACTCTTATTGCGCTTCTCTTTTAGTACTATTCGTAAATGCTTTAACTGCTAATTATATAATAGTTAGTCCCGGAAGGATAGGTAGTGGAACTTTAACTAGATAAGACCTCGGAACAATAAATAAAAGACCAAGATTATACGCCTATATATCGCTAATCCTAGTGTTAAATGGAGCCGGATTAGGTACTTCGCCCTAGATATAATGGAAGAATGCATTGTAGCGGGATTTAATAGTAAGTATTAATAATACCGACCTTGTAAGCAGAGGGTCAGTAACTATAAGACGTTTAGTAAGTCCGATTGTGGCTCTAATACCCATTAAGGTTATAAGATAGGTAAGTTTAAAGAACCCCTAGGTTGAATTTATAGGGAAGGAGTAATTATAAGGAGAAATCAATATAGCGTTATAGGTATTAAGAACGTTAGTAAGGCTTTTAAGGTGGACTTCTTCTAGCTATAAGGATATTAGGTAATATGCCAGGCTTTAGGGTAATAGTATACTTACGGCAGCGATTTTGGTAATAATTTTAATGGTATTATTATAGTATTTGCTTATACCCCACTTTATAATATCCGTTAAACTAGTATTAAAAAATAAAACCTTTAAATTTTCGAGAAAGTAAGCTAATTAAAGTTCTTTAATCGTACCCGCGGATATTATAGTTAGTATTCTACTATTTGGCGGACTACTACTAGCCGTATCTATAGTCCTGGAATAAAGGGGCGCTGTAGTAGCAAAGCTTCCTAGAGCGATAGAAGAAATATAAAGAAGAGCATTAATATCCATAAAGAGGTATATAGTTGCGATTCTATAGAGTGTAACTTGCAATTCTAAAACACACTAAATTTGCAGCATATATAGTAGGAGATCCCCTTAATATGTCTAAATATATTACTATGTTTTTAATTTCGGGTTACCCGAGCAGTTATTTATAATAGCGGCCCCATTTTTAGGACCCTTAAACTACTTTAAGCGGCTTAACAAGTGCATCGCCTTAATATACTAGTTGATGGAAGTAATAGCCCAGTTTAGATTATGTTTAATAAGCACTTTGTTACTTATTACTTTATCGTTAACTATTCTATTGGTTTACCTAATTCTATTACTATTTTAAACTAACGCTATAATGACTAGCAAAGACTATATATAGGATATTTTTAATCCACGATTCTATAAGCAGGCTAAGTAGCTTAAAGCCTTTAAATTAAACTCCTATTATAATGTTGCGGAGTCCTAATAGGCTTTTGTTTATAAATAGGGTTAACTGCTATTAATTAAACTTAGGGCTAAGTAGTTAATAGGCTAACTAGTAAATGGATTTAACTAGTAAATAGCTAACTAGTAAATAGGTTTGACCGGGCTAATTAGTTAATAGGTTTGACTGGTAAATAGGTTTAACTAGTAATTGGTAAATAGGCTAACTGGTTATTTAACTAGGCTAATTAGTTAATAGGTTTGACTGGTAAATAGTTTAATTAGTATAGGTTTGACTAGTAAACGGGCTAATTGGTTAATTTAACTAGTAAACAGGCTAAACAGTCAATAGTTTGACTGGTAAACGGGCTGACTTAATAGGTTTGACCAGTAAATGGGCTCCCTAAAATGGGTTTGACTAGTAAATAGACTCCCTAGTTAATGGGTTTAACTAGTAAATAAGCTAACTAGTAAATTGGTTTAATTAGTAAATGGGCTTACTAGTTATTAATCGCTAGAGGTAATATAAGTAAATATTATAGAATATAGTAGCGTACTAGCAGAATATAGTAGAATATAGCAAAATGCGGCAATATGCGGCAATATAGCAGGTAATATGCCCTAGTACCGTTATAAAAAATATATAATTAAAGCAATCCTAAAATATAATGTAAATAGGTAATTTTTTAAGAAGAGATATAAATTCTTATAAAGTTTAATAGATTGAAAGATAGGGGTAGAATATCTATAATGCTCCTTTTTTAATAGGTTCTATAAAACTCTAAGCGTTTCTTAAAGCATAAATAGTAAACCATATAAGATCTAACGCTTTGGCTTGCTTAAGAAACGGATATAATATAAGTTCCTTAGGTCCGGCATCCGTTATTATAGATAAGAACTTTATAGCTTCCTTAGACTAGTAGCTTAGGTCTTATATACTAATGTTTCTGCTTAGCTTATATCTTTTCTCTATAAGGCTTATTAAGATACCGCCTAGTGCTGCAATATTAGCTTTCCCTACCACCTCTTTGTCGCTTAATTAGCACTGCTAAAGTTTAGCTGTATCTTAATGGTTAATAATAAGTCAATATTAATATAAGGTCACCTATCAATTTTTACGGTCCCCTTAAAAGATATTAATATATTGCGACATTTAAACTCTGTATGGGTTAAGCCTAGAGAAGTAAGATATAATATACCGTTAAGGCACTATGCTAGTTATTCTATAATCTGCATAGCAGGTTTCTATGCCACTTACCTAACCAGTAATAGTCGCTAGCTATGCCTTACTTAGAGGCATATTACAACTAATGCAGTGATTAAGAGATATGGCAGTGTGCTTAGAAATTATATAAAATGCATATTTGAATTTAAAAACTTTGGAAATACGGACTAAGTTTTTGTAATTTAGCCTAGATATAAGCTCTATCTAATCTTCAGTTGTAGAGAAACTCCCTATAATAAATTAATCTAATATATTCTGTTTATATATAACGGTAATAAAGCCACCTAGTTTAACTTGGTAAACTTTTTTATAAGTTAGCTATAGAGACCCGTCCAGAATTTTTATAGACTTTTCGTTATTGCCCTTTAAGGCATTTTGTTTTAGTAGAAGACGAAAATCTAAAAGTCCTGACTTTGTGCTGCCTTTTGTTATTATACGCGTATGTTTTACACTTTTATCTACCGCTTAAGGTCCTTATAGAGAGCCAAGGTGATAGGGCCTCTTTAAGTTTAAAGGTACGCGGTATCCATTACTGCCTAAAAAGATTGTGTTACGTTTTAACATTCCGAGTATTGAGCTTATATTAGGATAGTAAAAGAAAAATTATATAAACTTCCTAGAAGAGGCAGATAAGAGACATAAATAAATATTATATAAATTTAAAGCGACCGGAGCAGGTAATAGAGGTAGATGTTACTAAAAAAAAAGTTATATAGGTGCTAAAACGGGACCTGAGTGCGTGGGGGACTAAAAACTGGCCCCGCGCGAATGGTTGGCTGGAAAACTAATCTACTAGTATTTAGAAATATCTTAACTTATGCTTTAGATAGCTATAACTTTTCTAATTAATAGTAATATAAGGCAAAGCGAAGCCGGCGATTATAAGAGAGCTATATTTAGAGAAAAGGCCTTAAAGTTTAGGGGAAAGGCCCGTGTTATGCTTAAAGTGCTTTATTTTTCTCCTAAGCGTATAAGAGATATTAACAGAGAGAATATGAAGAGACTTAAGGAGATATTTAAAGAGGAGGAATGCCTACGTCAGGAGCTACTAGAACGTCATATGCCTATTATAATTAATATTAGGGAACTTAACCGAGCTATTAAGTGCAGTAATGGTGATATAACCCTAGACACACTTTTAGATAATATAAAAGAGCTACCGCCTTTACTTAAATTCCTCCCTAATACGCGCATTAAATGTTTTAATAGTAAACATCGCATCTAGGCTGTAAAGGAATGTGTAATGCTGAATCCTATAGAAAAATGGTAGATTATGGACTTGTATCTAAAAGGCATGTAAAGAGACCGTTACCCTTCTAGACTGTTATTAATGCAATTCTAGATTTAAGCGCGGCGGCAAAAAGGGCACTAGCGGAGGAATATTTAAATTTAATAAATTTTTTAGATAGAGTAATCTATCGCAATATTAAAGAGTATACGTCCTTAGGCGATAAGTTTGTAGAGTTTTAATGGTGGGCTCGCCTTACTAAGTACAAGAAAGATATTTTAAAACAATTTCTTAAGCATACTTTCTGCGCTTACTTTAACAGTCTCCTTATTATCTATGGCCTCTAGATCGCCTTTAATATTAGGATGTTATATAAGATAATAGCCATAAAGGTTAATAAGGTAAGTAATTAATAATAGCTTCTTAGCTAGAAATCTCTAATATTTAGTAGCCAGCGATATATTATATTAAGTTTATTTTGACTACTTAGGATAAAATCCTAGGTGGAAATAATAAAATGATAAGCTTAACAGATATGGAAACGGTAGAGCAACTTTAACTAAGGGCGCTGGGTACATCTAAGAACGACTTAAATCTACTTACGCAATTAATGCGGGAGGGACGAATCTTTTAAGAAGTCTAGGATAAGAGACAGTAAGAGGAAATATTAAGGAATCTAGGTACTATCCCGTATTTAATACCCACAATTTACTCCTTTTGGTAAGATCTTAAATACATTAAAGGTCCCGCTTTAGTTATACGGAAACTTTTTATAGAGCCTAAGAGAAGCTCTAATTACTCTATTTATAAGGCGGCAGAGCATACCTATTTCGGAGTCAACTAAATAGATAGTTAGGTTAGCCTCCAGACTAATAAATCCTCTTTTAAATCCTATATAGGAGACTGTACAAATTAAATCGAATTCGGATATTAATAGCTATACTATTACGCTATGCGATATATCTTAGATATAGTACTAAAACATGCTAGGAAAGAGGATAGGTAAAAGATACTATAGCTAAGGAAACCCAATCCCCGGTTATAGTATAGTATTGGCAAATTGGCCTATAGATTAGGATTTGAGTTATTAGAAATTTATAGGTTGCGGCTAATAAATGCAAATAATAAAATTGCCCGTAATGCTTTGCTAACGGTTAAGGATTGTAAATATTATAGATACCCTAATGGTATTGAAGACCTAGCTAAGTAGATACATAAAATATTTAAAACTGCTGTTAAAGCAGAAAATATAACTTTAAACCCTTTATTAGTAGTAGGTGAGCTAAAAAAGGATATCCTACTGCGATATAGACAGCTCTTTAAGAAAACCTATAATAATGACCAGCAGTTCCTATTTCTGGAATATATAAATAAGATTAATAAAGATATAGGGAATGGGGTTACATCCTTTTTTATTAGAAAGTCTGTTTATAATACTTTCTTTAGAATTAGCACTGTCAGCCTATTATATAATTATTTAGCGCCCACTCTAGGGATTAATCAGTTTTTGGGTAAAGACATTATTATAGATGGTTAGATAACGCCTATAGAGGGGCAGATATTAATAACTACTTAAAATAGCGTAGAAAATGGCCTAGACTAAGACAATATTATGGATGATTTAATATCTATAGAGGGTTAGACCTTAATAGACGGCTTAGACCAAGACGCTACTATAGATAATCTAATAACGCCTATGGCAGGGCAGATAAATGCTATTTAAAGCAGTGTAGAAAATGGCCTAGATTAAGACAATATTATAGATAATCTAATGTCTATAGAGGGTTAGACCTTAACAGATGGCTTAGACCAAGACGCTACTATAGATTATTTAACAACGCCCATAGCAGGGTAGATAAATACTATTTAAAGTAGTATAGAAAATGGCCTAGATCAAGAAACTGCTATAGATAATCTAACAATGTCTATAGAGGATCGGACCTTAATAGTTAATACCTAAAATAGCGCAGTAAATAGGGTAGGCGAATATTAAACTAATCTAGAACAGATCTAGAGGTATTCTATTGCAGTAGCCCAGCCTAAAATATATTAATAGGTATTTTTGGAAACAACCCTTAATAACTATAGTAATAAAGCTAATGTCCGCTAGGAAAGCCAAGCTACCCCTAAATAGTGTGTTTTAATCTCACTCTGGGAAAATGGTTGTTAGAAGAAATTAGAGGAGCTTTGCACCTATAACCAAATTAAAGCAATTTTAATAAATTATATATGGTTAAATGGAGGTTTTTATCCCTATAATAGGAACGGATAGGGTTTATACCTAAAAGAAGCTTTTGATGCTGCGGTAAACAATATTAGCCGCACCGTTTGGCTTGCACGCCTAAAGAATTGACCCTCTATTTTCCTAATTTAGTACTAAATATAATGTACTTTAGGGGTGAATATCTACATAATAAATATTGAGCTTAATGGTACGATTTGATATTAAAATGCTAGCTATAAGTAGACTAAGATCTATAAGACATATATATAGCTGTAAGACTACTAGAATATAACAGTCCTTTTACTATTTAATAGTTTTAGTAATTAATAGAGACGATTCGAAATTTCTATATACCCCTTCGCGCCTTCGTATAGGGCGTAAATAATTTACTATTTCCTTTATCTATAATATATAAGAATTTAACAATATAGCAAAACTTATTAAAGAGATATTTTCGTTGCAGCCTATACTCTAGCCTACTGTGATAAGATTAACGCTAATAGTACGTATTACGCTTGAGTATCTATTGTATAGTCCTTTTATAGTAGGATGTTGTCCCTACTCTACTAGCACGAAATCCTACAAAACTGCTCCTGCTTAAGCATTAGGTTTAGATAGTACTATAAGACTAAAAGAGCATACTAAAGCTTCTAGGACACAGTTTTAGAGTTTAGAAGTTATTAAATTGTTGTACGCTAGTATGTTTACTTATATACTAGTAAGGGTGGTAAAGTAAGGAGAGCTGTAACTTACCCTTCTTGCTCTTTTCCTAAATTCTAGGGCGTTATACTCTTTTTAAGTATCTAGAGTTCATATAGGTTCTAAAAGTCGACGCTTATGACCTTCTAAGCGCAGGAGCATAGATAAAATGTTATTAAATCTATAATGGAACGTAAGTGCCTATGGTATAAATATATATAGATCCTTACCCGCTACTAGCCTCCCTACTACTAGTAAAGGGCTAAATCTAGCCTTACTAATAAATCTATTAGTCTACAGGCCATGTAAAACCGCTTTAGCTTCTGCTAGGAGTCTTTATATAACTATAGCGTCCTAAAATATAGAACTAAGGAATATATCTAAATCGTCACTATATTTCCTACTAATATCCCCCTTATCTCTTCCTAACCTATCCTAAGCGCCAATATCTAGAGTATAAGTGTGTTTGATTATATTAGACTATATTTCTTCTATAGTTATTATACTTCCAGGAGAATATATTACCTCTCTAAAATGCCTGCCAGTTATTATAGTAATTTGGGTACTGTAATGGAACCTTATAGCTTAGACTACGGTGGGTTCTATTATTAGGCTGGGTATATAGGTAAGAATAAACAATAACGTAATAACAACTAGTGGAGTAGTTGCCTAACAGATTAACTCTAATTATATTCTAAGATTCACTACCAGGAGAGAACTATCTATAGTAGGGACTGAGGTCCTTTAAATACACAACTATACTCCTAAGAAATCCTCTCTTGTATATAAGGTACGTGTTGTCTATATTAAACATAATGTTTCTTCCGTTTAACATAGTTAATACGTTTAATACTATATGACCTTAGTTACTATTCCTTATTACATAGTTCCACTAGATCTATCCTGGACTATGCCTATATTAACTAACTAGCTTCCTACAACTCTTCTCTAAGTAGTTATAATATTATACTTAAAGCGTCCGTAACACTATCTCCCTCCTCTTTATCTTCGTCCTTAAAGATTCCTAACATCTCCAAGTTGTTTACTAGAGGTGTGATGTCTGTTTAATTAGTCTAGTTAATATCCTTACTTATTATACCTAAAGCCTCTTCTTCTTTTTCCTGGGTTGAGTGTCGCCTTTATACAGTTTCCTCCATACTATTGCTTGGTAAAGTGATGGCGATTCCTTATTCGCGGTGTGCGAAAAAGGGGTTAGTTTGTGTTACGCTAGCAAGTCCTTTGTCTTGATAACCCTCCTCTTGCTCTAAGTGCACTAAAGCAAACGTTTAATTGTCCTGCGGTATTCGCTCTATCTCTAACACTAAGTATGCGCGTCCTATGACTCTTAACAGTTTTTGAGTTCCCTAAGTAACTTATTATAGGGTCTCGCGTTTAATCTACCACTACGAAACTTGATAGTAAGCTGGCCTCTACGCTACTTAAGGTTTAACGTGCCTTAGAAGAGTCTGCACGCGTTCTTAAAGCTTAATATTTAGCTTATGCTTATCTTTAATGTCTTAAACGTGTCCGTAAGAAGGTCTATTCTAAGGAGTAGAAACTGGTTTAATAGGGTTTGTCTAAGCTGGGTAATAAAAGGACTGGCTTTCCTTTTATAAGGGAAACAACTCTGAGTAACTTAGCAATTGCTCCTCTTAGGTCCCCCTTAGGTAACTTGTTCTTTAGCAATCCTTTTTTATTAATATTGCCTAACCTACTCTCTTCTGATACTCCTATACCTTTCCCATAGTGTTCCTTAAATTGCTTAGTGGTTTCTAGGTAGTCTTACTATAGCCTATCCACTTTACTTTATACTATGTTTCGTTATCTACATCCTCGTAACTAATAACCTTTAAAACTTGCTATTTGTCTTCCTTTTATCCTCTATATATGTTTACTTTATAAACTGGTGGCTTAACATTCCCGTATACTAGCTCTAGCATTGCAACGTGTTATATAGGGTAGATTTTTATTTTGGCTAGTAGGTTTAACTTATACATAACTAATAAAATTCTTTATTTAATTTTAAAAGGTCCTAGTCTAACATGGTCTAATTTCTTACTTAGTTGTTAACTCTTAAAATTCTTATATAGTAGCTATACTTTATCTCCCTCCTTAAGATCTGGTCCCTTAGATCTCTTAGTATTGTAGTACCTTTTTATTTGCTCTTATACTAGTTTAGCTGTTTCTTTAAGGTCTGTATAAAGATTTATTAACGTCTCTATTTTTTATTTAGCTGTGCTACTCGTCTTTTTTACTTAATATGGTGATAATGATGTTCTTAGCTTATATCCATAATTCGCCTTAAACAGTAATGTCCCCATTCCTTCTTATGGTGTTGCGTTGTACGCAAACTATATAACTGGTAATAACAATACCTAATTATTCTACGCGTGATTAATATAATGCCTTAGATACTGCTCTAGTGTCTAGTTTAGTCTTTCCGTTTGTCCGTCCGTCTGCGGATAATATACTATAGATATTACTGCATAAACTCCCTATTCTGCTAGAAACACTTCCTAAAATACTACTATAAATCTTAGATCTCTATCCGATATAATCTTATTTAGTGCTCTATGTCTTATAAACACTTCCTTTATATAGATTCTAGCGATATCTTCTACTAATATCTCTTTAGTGCATGCTATAAAGTATCCCTACTTTGTTAGCTTATCTACTATTACTAAGATCGCGTTATAATCTTATCCTATAATAGGATCTCTTAACTTTAGTAACTTAATAATAAAGTCCTATAATATAACCTCCTATAGTCTTCCTGGTGTCTTAACAGGTTGTAGCCCTCTATACGGCTTATGCCTTATTGGTTTATTCCTTTAGCAATCTGGATATTCCTTTATAACTTATCTTGCTAGTCCCTAGATTCCTTAAATAATATATTCCTCTTAAAGTCTTAACACTAAGCCTATAGCTCCGTTGTGTCCTTATATTATTCCCTTATAGAATTCCTTAATAAATTCTTCTGCGATAGACCTAGGTATATATATTGCTTCTCTATTTTTATATTGCTCTAAGTCTAAATCCTTTACCTATGCTTCTTAGATCTTCTATATCTAATTACTTTTTGGTAATTTATAGATCTAACTTTCTTTAGTTACTATAATCTTTAGATAATTATACCTAATTAATCCATCTTAATCCTTTCGCAATAAAGCTCCTAATAGCTTTTTATTACTTTGTAGTTCAGCCTTTTTGCTTAGAGCGTCTGCTCGTGCATTATCTGTACCCTTAGTATGCTGAATTTTGAAATAGTATTCTATAAGCATTTCCGCCTATCTAACCTATCTTTGGTTGAGTTTCTTTGTTGTTAGGAATCCTATAAGGTTCTTATAATCCGTCTTAACTATAAATAGTTTCTCTGTACCTTATAAGAATACTCTTTATTTCTTAAGTGCTGTAACTATACCTAACAACTTCTTGTTGTAGATGTTATAGTTTAACTCTAGTAGTGTTATCTTTTAACTATAGTATACCACTGGGTACTATCCATCTTAATATTTCTATAGGAAGTATGCCCCTAGTGTAAAGTCTAATGCGTCTATTTCTATAACCGTCTTTAGACCTGGTTAATAGATCTTAAGAACTAGCTCCTGGGTAAATAACTCTTTAACTCTCTTAAATAGTTCTTATTATTCCTTTCCCTATGCCTATGGTTCTTCTTTCTTTGTTAACTGCGTAAATAGCTTAATATCCTATAACTATTGCGCTATAAACCTTCTATAATAATTGTAAAACCCTAGGAACGATCTTAACTATATAATATTCTCTGGTTTCTGCCAATTTACTATAGCCTTAATCTTCTTTAGATCTATACTAAGTTGGCCTAGTTTAATAATAAATCCAATAAAATCGGTCTTTTGGGTAAAGAACTTGTATTTCTTAATTACTACTAGTATCTGTTCTTCTTATAGTCTCTTTAAGACCTACTTAATGTGTTTTCTATATTCTTCCTTATTCTCTAAGTAGATGATAATATTGTTAAGGTATACTATAATAAATTTATCTAGGTGTTCTCCTAATATACTATTAATTCACTTCTGGAACATTACTGGTGCGTTTATAAGCCTAAATTGTATAACTAATGGCTTATATAGTCCTTCCTTTGACCTAAAGGCTGCCTTCTATTTGTCGCCTTCCTTAATCCTAATCTAATGGTACGCCTATCTCAGATCTATCTTTATAAAGATCTTTGCGTTACCTATCCTATCTTAAATTTCGCTAATTAAGGGTAAAGAATACCTATCCTTCCTAGTGATACTGTTTAACTATCTATAATCTATACATATCCTAAGTTTTCCGTTTTTCTTTAGGATAAATAGTACTGGATATTCTGCTAATAACTATAATGGTCTAATATATCCCTTATATAAGTTCTCCTAAATAAACTCCTTAAGCGCTACTAACTCTATTTCAGTAAGCTTGTAGATTAGAAAGAACTTTAGACTTATTCCTTTTTCTAATTCTATCTTGTGGTCCTATGCTATATGCTCTAATAGCTTTTCACTTTCTAGTAACCATAACTTTTTACCATACTTGTGGTATCTCTTTGGTATATAACTTAAGCCTTACTTAGTCTCTTTATATATCGCTCCAACTTGGTACTATACCAACTTGGTTTGCTGTCGCATTTTGCGCTGTCGTGTATTCTTAATATTGACTTAACCTGTAACCTAATTGATCTTTAGATTGTACTCCTATAACTAAGGCATTCCTAGTATTGCCTCGTCCTGTCCTAATAGTAGGATATTAAAAGACATTCTAACTAGTCTCCCTTTAATAGTTATCTAAATAGGTCCTATTTTAAGATTAATAATGCCTCCTCTATAGGCTATCTGGTCTCCTAAAATCGTTATAAGTGGATATAGGTGTTCCTTTTGTCTGTATAGTAACCCTATTCTTTCTACTGCCTTTAGTAATATATGGTTCCTAGTTACTCTACTATCTACTAACACTTTAAACTGCTGATCTTGCTACTTAGCTCTTAAATTTAGGTGTTGTCCTTGAATTCCTTTAAGGGTCTAAGGCTCTAATACTAGTTCCCTCTAGTCCTATACGCCTCCCCTTTTCCTAACTGTTGGCTGCTTAATCCTACCTATACTTGGTCTAACTTTGGCTAATACTTAGTTTATTTCTTTTCCTCTATATACTATAGATAAGTGTTCTCTGGGCACTCCTACCACTGTTATCCGTCTAGGTATTTTTCTGTAAGGAACCTTTCTAGTTAAAGTGTTAAGTCTCCTTAACCTTGTACTTCTACTAGGTGCTAACTATGTATATACTTAGCGTTTCTAAACCGCTTTTCCTCTGGTGCTTAATATATTCTTACTAGGTACTTCTGGTTCTTATCTTTAAGTACTCTATGCATATTGCACGTATTATCCATATAAGCTATCTACAATAGTATATAATGCGCTATATGTTTTAGGTTAACTTTTAGTTTATTTTTGTCCTTAAGTTTAAACCTATACCTAGTTAACCTAACTACTGGTATCTCTGCTACGGGTATTAAGATTTATCTCTTACTTCTCTAGTCCCTAGATCCCTCTTCTAGGTTCCTTAACATTATAATTAATGCTCCTTTAATATGACTTATGCGTTTTTCCGTAATGGGTTAGTCTTAGACAACTTTTTTATCTAATTATATATAAAAGTCTTCCTATTTATTATTATGTTGTTGCCTATACCACTTTCCGTATAACTGGTTTAGTGTGTATGGTCTATCTATTAGAAAGTACCTTATTATTGCTATATTATAATATCCTTTAGTATGTCTTTCTTTGAACCTAGTTAGAATGTCTAGGTCCTCTTCTTGTTCCAGTTTATCTAACTACTTTACCCTAGGTGTCCCTACACTCGGCCTATTAGTAACTCTTTATATGGGTGCTCTGTCCTTTATATGTCCTAGTATAGCTAACCTCTTATTTAGCTTTTGCTCTTACTATGCAATAATTCTTGTCCTAAACTTATCTATAGTTTCTTATTTTCTGCGTCTTGCAGCTAGATCTTTGTAGTTGTCTTACTTTTTAATCCTAGTATTAACTGTTTAATCTTTAGGCTGAATACTGCGTTTACCTAGGATTGCTAATATTCTTATTTATTCTCTAAACTTGTAGTTCTTAAACTTGCGTCCTATACTTATTTATTTGTTACTAAACTAAGTTACTGCCCTTTCCTATTAGTTTTTGTCTATTATGAGTCCTTAGGTGTATCTTATCTCGTCTTAAGAATCTTAAGCTTCTTTTATCTCTTCTTAAAAATCTTAAGCCTGTGGCCTTTTACCTTTATTAAGGGGTTGTTCGGTTGCACCTCCGTTACGAATATGGAGGCTCCATATTGTAACGGAACCGGAGCTCAAATATGAATATGAGGGTGTCGTTCGGTAAATCTGGCGACTTTTGAATATGGAGCACC
>Ga0307507_10003942_pt1 | contig 27386 bp, 6 predicted proteins | sample 7_EM_MG_FD_207223 | JGI IMG/M metagenome (GOLD analysis project Ga0307507, IMG submission 207223) | Populus trichocarpa ectomycorrhiza microbial communities from riparian zone in the Pacific Northwest, United States - 7_EM | ecosystem: Host-associated > Plants > Roots > Unclassified | place...
ATTATATTATATATTATAGGTTTATTATTATATTATATATTATAGGTTTATTATTATATTATATATTATAGGTTTATTATTATATTATATATTATAGGTTTATTATTATATTATATATTATAGGTTTATTATTATATTATATATTATAGGTTTTGATACTTCTTATATAAGATATTAATAAAAAGGAGCTCTTGCTGTACCTGGCCTAAAAAGACCAAAACCAACCAAAAGAACCCTAAAAATCACCTAGAGAATCCCCCTGAGATGCATGCATCGCAGGGGAGGCATATGTTGAACGACAGTGGTTCGCACTTGCGCGCAACCGCCAGAACTACGCCTAGTAATAGCCCTCTATAACAAAGACAGGCGAATACTATACTATAAAGCGGAAATACCTCTATTAAGAAAGCATTTAATAAAATATAAAGCCTATTAGACGCGTCTAGTATCTAAAATTATAGGGGAGTAACTGTTAGCTATAACAAACTAATATAGCTAGTAGAATAGCTCTACCAGTTTAGTAAACCTTAGGCGCCCCTCTAGTAAACCCTTAATTAAATCCTCTAACGGCTAAGTAAAATTAAAAATAAATAAAACCCCCCTTTATTAGCGAACCGCACCTAGGATGCTGTAGCTGCGCTTTTATAGTATAGAGAACCCACCCCCTATAAGATAATAACTAGGTATATAATTACAATACAACCAAATATAGAAAAAGTAGAGGGGCTTAGGGGATAATTAGAAACAAAAGTCCTTATAAAGATTTATAAAGCGGTCTATAACGCTATTATAGTCCAACACCTTAAAAGCGGAGATATTAGAGTTACCCTAAAGGACTAATAAGTAAAGGAACGAGCCGTAAGGGCAGAGGACAGGCTAGGTAAATGTATTAGTATAAAAGTACTCTATAAGGATTACCTAGTTAAAGTTCTAGCGGTTCCTATAAGCCTTAGGGTAGAAAAGGGACGCCAGGCAAATAATACAGTAATTATATAGGAGATAGTAAGATAAACGGAATACCTTATTCTAGGACTTAAGATTACCCAAATTTAATAGCTTTAATAGGAAAATGCAAACTAAGCATATAATAAGAATAATAAGAGGACATAAGGGTCGCTAGAGACTTACTAGGGAGATACTAGACGAATATATAGCTCCCTTATTATTAGCATATATACACTAGAAATGCAAAAACTCCTTATCTAAAAAGGAATAATTATAAATGGCCTTATATATAATACAAGACTCTACAACCATAGACTACGCCTAAAACGATGCTATTGCTATATATAATAGGGACACACCTAAACCACATGCGCAGCATAGGTGTGCTGTGGCTACTATATAGGCCCCTATAAGATACTGCTTAAACTAAGACTAAACAAAATATGTAAACTGCCACTAAAGCACACATAAGGCGTAGGAGAGAGAAGACTATATTAAATATAGGAGACGGAAGGCAAGGGCTTAATAGCTACAGGAATAACTACATGCTAGGTTATATAAATAGAAACAATAGGCAATAAGCTAGGGGGACATAGGTGCCTTTCTAGCGTTTCCTACCTTTAATAATAGGGGGCTAGGCTAGCCATCCTAAGCCTTAACGGGCCAGAAGCGGCGCTATATAATATTACCAGACCAAATAGGGACATAAGGGTTATAGGGGACACAAGGGTTATAGGGTATATAAGAGAGAGGACGCCCTATAGGAAGACCCCTATAGATATCTATAGCAAGCTTAAGACTAGGACAATTAAGAATTAGACTTAACGCGGCAAATATAATATTTACAGCCAACCTATAAAGGGCACACAGCTAACTAGTAAGATTAGGGGAAGAACTGGAGACAATAACAGATTTAGATATAGAAGCGCTAGTAGAAACATAAGATATAGAAATGGAAAGCTCTATATAAAATAAGTAGCAACCAGGGTATAGATATAAGAGATAGAAGTTCTAAATATCCTAGAGAAAGTGGAAATAGAAGAAGCAAGGAATAAAGGAGAGATAAAAAACCCTTACTAGGGGTCCGCTACCTATCTATTATATAGTATAACTGCGGCAATACAAACCACCATCTTGCAAGGCCCCTACTAGACAGTCTAGACCTAGAGAAATACTATATCCTTACTATATAAAAGCCGTATTATAATACCTATATATAATTAATATACTGCCCCTAAGGATTCTAGCTCCTGTACGAACCAAAAGCAGCTATATACGTGTGCTTTATAATTAGCAAGGCTATCAGCCTGTCCTTATAGTTATAGTAGGCAATCAACCTAGATATTACAGTTATAACAATCCAGATATATAGGGGACCGGTATAAATTATTAATATATATAACCCTAGGGTTAAAGGCGTCCCATAAACAGAGAACATTATATTAGTAATAAGCTTACTGGAAACCAAAGGCACAGAGTTTATTCTATTAGGAGACATAAACCTCTACCACCTATAGTAGGGAGGTATCCATATTGCTGCTAACTAATAGGTAGAGTACCTACTAAGAGCTATAGATATCTGGGGCCTTAAGCTAACCACCCCCCTAGGAGCAATTATATGGCAATAAGGCACTGCTAGAAGTATAATTAACCTTATATTTATAGACAAAGGCCTATACCAGAGACTTAAAAGGTGCAACCCTAAAGAAGAATGGGCACTCGCCTTAGACTATATCCCTATCCAGATATAACTAGATCTAGATATTAAGGCGCAACTAAATAGTAAAAGATACGCAATAAGGAAGCTTAAGATAAATAGTTTCCTTAGTATAGTTAAATAATAACTTTAAGACCTAGAAGAAATCCACCTAATACTAAATAAGTAAGGCTTATTAGCTACCCCTAAGGAAATTAACTAAAAACTAGAAAGGATCTAGGCAGTAATTAAAAATAGGCTAGAAGAGCACTACCTAGTCTTAAAACTAGGCCCCTACGCGCAATACGCGTAGTCCACACAATACGCGGTTCTTATTGCTAGCCAACGACAAGTAAGAAGGAAATACACAAGTAGCCACAACCCTAAAGATAAGAGATAATATAAAGACATAAGAAACTAGTTAAAGAATACCCTAAAAAAAGAAGCAAGGAATAACTGGAGATAGTTTATAAATAAGCACACTTTTAACCCAAGCCTCCCCCATAACAAGGGCCTTTGGGCCATAGTAAAATAGTTAAAGAAAAAGGTAGGGCGCCTAGCAGAAGACCTATACCTACTACCCCTATAAAGAGCAGGGGAAATATAGGCTACTAATAACAATAATAAAAAGGCAAAGATCCTTATAGAAAGGTTCTTCCCCTAACTAGCTCTAGCAGACCTTAGTAATATTATAGGTAAAACACCAGTAACTCGCCTATGGGTTAACAGCGACATAACAATAAAGGAAATAGCCAGAACTATTAGCCGCCTTTTAAACAATATAGTACTAGGACCAAATGGAATTCTAAATAAGGCCTTAAAAACCTATGGACTACTTATAGCACCTTAGCTTGCAGATATAGCTAAAGCATACTTTACTATAGGCTACTACCCACAACTTAGAAAATCCATAATAATGGTTGTTTTATAAAAAGAAGGCAAAGCAGATTACTTAATTCCAGGAAGCTACCGCCCTATTACCTTAGAAAATACCCTTAGCAAAATCTTAGAAAGGGTAATAGTAGACCATATAGTAGACACGGCTAAGGAACACGCCCTATTACCACAAAGTTAAATGGAGGTAAGAAAGAACCGCTTAATACTATTAGCATTTACGCTACTCACTACCACCATTAAGTCTGCATAGGTGATGCAAAGGGACTTTATAGTATTAATACTTAGCTTAGATATTAGTGGTGCCTATAATAACATACCCCACAAGCGCCTCCTATATATTTTTAGGGCAAAGGGCTTTCTAGAATAGATTATATAATTTATTTAAGGGTTTATAGGCCAGAAAGAAATATTACTAGTCTTTAGCGGATACTAGAGCCCCCCTATTACAGTTATAACAGGAATACTATAAGGATTACCCCTCTTGCCTATACTCTTCCTTTTCTTTATAAGTAACCTACTTAACTTCTTTAAGGAAGGGGCAACCTAGGGGATAGGCTTTATTAATAACATAAACCTAATTACATACGGCCCAACAGCCGTAGAGAATTGCAGAACACTAGAGAAAGCCTATAACACCTATATAAAATAGGCAAGATAATATAGAGTCCAATTCTTACTAGAGAAATACTAGCTAATCTACTTTATAAGAAAATATAACCAATCTATAAATCTCTAGTATGTAATTTATATTTAAGGCTTTAGGGGTTAACCAGTTTAAGGCCTAAGGGTATTAGGAGTATAGGTAAACAGCAAGCTCTAGTAGAGCATATATACGTTATAAACGGCCTATAAGGGCCAAGCACAGTATATCGCAATGTCTAGGATTGTTAATTCTATATAGGGTCTATACTTCTAGAGGTCACGCCTACTATATATAGCAGTTATCTGGCTAACCATAATGTATAGATCCAGTATTTGGGCTATAAGAGAATCCAAGAAAGGCCCCTCTAAATTACTCTTTAAACCACTTCAAAAGGTCTAAACAGCTTATCTCTAGAGCATAACAGGCGGGTATAAGCGAACGGCTACAATACTGCTTAAGAAGGAAGCTAATACCCCCCCCCTATAATTATATATTAAAGCCGCTGTAATGCAAAGGGTATAAAGGGAGCGCAACTCTAATATTATAAAGTATATTAAGACATGCCTAAATAAACTATAGAGTGACCCTAGGGTGCCCTATAGGAGAACAAACCAACAACCCCAAAGTAGGGAAGATATATTAGAGAAACAGGTAAAGAAAGCAGAAGAAGAATAGTGCCGTATTAGGGCCTAGGCCTATATAGAGGAGAAAGGGAGACGCGTAAGAGATTAGCAAAGATAATAATAAGAGAGAGAAAGGAGCCAAAGTAGAGTATAAAAGAGCACTAGAAAACCATCTACTATAATATAACACTAGTTGGACCAACACTGGAAAGGCGCATGGGAGTTAAAGGTATAAAGGCTATCTTAGGTAAGAGGAACCTAAGCCATAGCATAGTTAATGCTATAGGGGGTAAATACCTAAGGGCTCCAAGAAGGCCTAACAAAGGTAGAAAACATAATAGCAACACTCTTAAGAACAGGAATAATAGGACTAAAAGATTAGCTCTACTAAGTAGGTGTCCTAGTAGGTAGCCCAAGATGTAAATGTAGCTGGCTAAGACAAACACTAAAATACGTAATACTATTATGCCCCCTACGCACCAACCAAGAAGCAATGCTCTTAGTAGCTAGCATAGAGAACTATAATACACTACTCTTAATATAAAAAGGTCTTAAGGTGGTTACCTAGTGGCTTATTAGCTAAAATGTACTAGACTAGTTCCGGGTTGTAAAGGAAATAGTAATAGAAGGCAAAGGGGCAAGTACTAGGCGCCCCTTGATAACTCTACAGTAGTAGAGTTAAGTTTACGATACTAGCGCGTCCGTAGGCTTGTTACGGCAGCAGTGGTTCCCAAGGAGGTCATAAAGTAAGGTAGTAGAGCACTATAGGTAACTTGTAGGCGCCCTATATACAAGTCCCAAAAGGCGGGGAGATGGATCATAGGGTTTTCTTATTTTCTTAAATAGAGGTTTCTCCCCATATGTAAATAAAGAGTAGTCTGCGTGGGCCCAATAGGGATCCGAATCGGACGTTAAGCAATGAATAATTATATTATAGGTTTATTATTATATTATATATTATAGGTTCTATACTAGCTTAGCTACTTTTACTATTTGTTCTGGCTTCTATATAATAATATAATGCAAGTTCCTTTTTTAAGAAAGTTATCTAAGTATAAAGTATTATATTAGTCCTAATTAATATAATTATTAATATAGTATAAATCTGGACAAGAAGTAGCGGCTAGAATAATATACGCGCTTTATAAAATAGATAGTATTAAATAAAAGCGACCACCTCTAAGTACTTGCCTAGTATTTACGCTTAAGCGCGGCCACCTTTTTACCTTAACTATGCCGTGTGTTAAATACGGCAGTCTATAATTTAATGGCTAAAGCAGCTCTACTATAGCTCCAGTATACTATATGTATACACCGTACTTATCTAACCTTTTAATATCTAGAATAGTAATAATTAGCTAAAGCTAGCCTATAAGTCTTCTACCTAATGGCATGCGGCCCTTTCTAATACGGTCGCCGTTATCTATATACTCTTAGACCTATACATAATTATGCCTTTACTAGTTAGAATATTGCTAATTTAGTATACAACGTACTACCTTACTAATTTAGCCCTTAAGATCAGTTGCATTTTTTCTATCTTATTTCCAACAGTGGATAAATAGATATATTTTAATAAGTAGGCGCTTAACCTATAAGGGGTCCTTCTCTTTCCGGTCTATATTAAAATTCTAGGTATATTCACTTTGTAGTTTTTGTCTACACTCTTAGATAAATACCGTAATACCGTCTAGAAACCCTAGGATTTCGCAGCAGTTTGCTATATAAGATATATAAAGCCATGTCTTTAACCTAAGACACCTCTAAATAAGATCTGTTGCCCTATCTATATCTTCTAAAGGCTACCGAAGCTTTGCAACTGCTAAATACTATATTAGTTAAGTAACCTATACCTCTAGACGCTAGAAAGACCATAGTATAAAATTACTATTTATAAAAGCTATTCCGTTTTCTATTACTAGTACTACTACCTATCTTAAATTATAAGTGTTGGAATCACGGTGGGGGGGGGGTTTGGTTTCAATCAATTTCTTCTTCCTTTTCTTTCTCTACTTCTACAGGTGGAATTTGGTGGATCTCCTGAGCTCGCTTAGCTTATGTGGTTAACCCAATTGGTTACAAGCAACTGTGTCTACTATATTACAGAACCTTATTTAGACACTGGCAATAACTAGGAAATAAGAGAAAAAGGGTATTAGTAAATAAGTCTGTAGTCTATCCCTCTCCCTTTGTAAATTCGGTCCAAAACGCCTCCGCCTTAGGGTCGCCGTGATAGCTAGGACAGGGTTCTATATTGAGGTAGAAGTTAGAAGCTCCAAACCTCGCTGTAAAGGTATCCCCTTGGTTATTGTCGTCGTCGTTGTCGGTATTGCCGTTACTGCCCTCAAAATCGGAGATGTATTGACGTATTCTTCGGTCCCTTTCTTCCTTTGTATGGTTTGTAGACCAATATCCAGATTTACTGCATGCAAAGCACTTTTTGCCCTTATTGCGGTATTAACAATTAGGGGGGTAATGTTGTTGGTTAGAGGAGTGGTATCGTCGGTCAGTATAGAATAATTTAATCTCTAGTTATTGTTTACCGTACGTCGCGATTAAGGATTTAATGTCGCTAATAAGGCTAGTAAGGGTAGTAGCGGGTCGAAAGCAGGCTGGTTTATAAGCTAGTATGTCTTGGCACGCAGTAAGGAGCTTATTATAGAATATTGTGTTATTTTAGAGGTCCTTTGCTAACCCACATTATAGCTGCCACATCTTGTCAATTAATATCTGAAATGCTTGGCCTGTATTAAGTCCTTTTTAAGCAGTAACTTATTTAAGTGTAATTGCATTCTACTTTAATAGGATGTCGCGTTTGTATTCGTCGCCTTTAAAGTATAATTTTAGGCCTATGCATACGTTCTTAAGGTTGAGATCTTTAAGGTGGGTAAAGTAGTATTTAAGAGCAAGCCCGCGGAGCATAGTTGGAATAGCAATGATGTACGCTTGCTTAGGGACGCTGGCTCGGAGGTAGTAGTTTTGGAAGATCTTAAACTTGAAATTAAAGTTATCTTGTTTGCTAGAGTATTTAACTTCGTCCGTGTAGAGCTTAGCTAAGTTAGTAATCTCTCTTCTGAAGTTTCCTTGTAGGGCGAGCTGGTCTGTGGCTTGGGTAATTTGTGCTAAAGTTAGGGTTGGAGTTGATAGGGTATTTGATGGTTGAATAGCTTGAACGGGGGCAGTCGGTAGTAATGGTAGAGCTGGGGTAGGGTCGTCGGTAGAGTCGTCGGTAGGGTTATCGGTAGGGTCGTCGGCAGGGTCGTCGGCAGGCCATTTTGAGGGAGTTGGTTTATAAATAGCTCCTAAGAGGCCGTCTGCGATTGACTTCCTTGCCTCCTTCCGTATGTATACGCCATTTTTATAGAAGTAATCCCTGATCTTTTTCAATTAATCCTTGCTAAGGTCATTAAGTATATCCCTTGTAAACGACTTAAAGTTGTTAACAAAGCTCTCCTATAAGTCGAATCCCTTCCATCTATTCTCCTTGTATATTAATAAACGCCAATTAACAAATGCTTTAACTTCTTTAATATTGGTTACAGTCGCGTTAATTCCGGTCTCCCATTTTTCAGTATTTATCGCGGAGGTAGCTATCTTTTGGTTCCGCAGTTGATTTAATTTAACAGTTAGACTAGAAGCGTGGAAATACCCATAAACTAATTGTTCTAAAGGCGTGATAGATGTAGGTTAGAAGCGCGAGTAACCTTATAAACTGGCCTTTGGGCTTAGCAAATAATACCTTAATTCTTAGCCTTTGATAAGAGGTCTAGAGAATTAGACAGTGCCTCTCTTTGTTATACCTTGCTGATCTGTGCGGCACTGATTAGTATTGGAATCACAATAGGGGGGGTTTTGGTTTTAATTAATTTCTTCTTCCTTTTCTTTCCCTACTTCTATAGGTGGAATTTGGTGGATCTCCTAAGCTCGCTTAGCTTATATGGTTAACCCAATTGGTTATAAGCAACCGTGTCTACTATATTACAGAACCTTATTCAGACAATAAGAGTAGATTTAAGATAGCGAATCCTATTTATTTGTTAAGTTATAAAACGCCTTAATAATGTAACGGTGTCCAGCTTCGCCATTTACGCCAGTATAGTACCTATCTGCGCATCCGTATAGGCGGATATTTTCCTCAAAATATATAAGGGCATGGAATTTTGGTATATTAAAATAGCCTATATTAGAATCCTTTGCCTTTAGACGGAAACTTTAAAATACGCCTTTAAGCATATTAATTTGATATAGGGCGTGGTGTATATATTATAGTGTCTCCTTGTTATAGGTATAATACTAAGCCATAATAACAAAGTCGCATACGGCTCTTATAAAATGTATAGTATATAGTTCCCTAGACGATAGTAGTGGGGCTAGTATAGCAATAAGTTAACGAACTATAGCTTTTTATTTATCACCTATCCATTAAGTAAGTTTACTAAATAACAGATTATTAAACCGTTTTAGCCCTATAAAAGCTAAGACTTATCTAAAACGCTAATTAAGCTAAGCCTCCGCAGATATATTTATTATAGTTGTCTTTATCCCTCTTCTCTTTTTTTTTTTAAAGTTAGACAATATTGCCTACCAGTTTCCGTACCTATTTAATAAGTTGCATAATAATACCCTTTAGAAGCTAATATAGAACATCTACTATTATGCCCTTATGGATATTAAATAGGCGATAGTGCCACGCGAAATATTCTACTAGGTATACCCAGTTGTCTAAAGATAGAAGAATATTCTCTAGTTACTAGCGTTTAATCTATCTTCTTATCTCCTTATAGGTGCGTAGCGGGTATTGTTTTTTAGTTAAGTTCTTACGCTTTAGAGGAGGGACCTAGTATATAGTGCAGTACTGTCAGCTTTTAATACCTATAAGCAGCACTTGTTCTTTATAGTCTGCCATTATTCCATATATAATTGGATAACATCATTATATAAAATTATCCGTATATTAAAGGTCTACACCGCTTTTTATAAGATGCTTAATTGCTATTATATTTTAGTTAATAGAATATAGCATTAGAATACTAAAGCAGGACTTATATTTAAGTATAGTTCTTATCGCCTTATAATATACTTTACTTTTTATATCATTATCCTTTTCTTTAATAACTGGTATAAAGCCAATAAGGATATTTATAGGGGATGTCTATTAGCGCTAAACTTATTAGTTAAGATTACTAATAGTAAGATATACTAGCCAGGCCAATTTATTGCTATAGTATATTATTAGCTAAGTCTTATTAACTGCTATAAGTATAGGAACTACTATAGCACCACTAGGAAGCTTACCTTATATCTCCCACCACTAGTTACCACTATATAGTTTATTATAGACTTAGTAGTTATTGGCATTATAGAGTCTCTTTAGTGTATATACTAGTACATCTTTAAAGGGTTAATGGCTAATTAGAAAGGTAATTACATTTATAACATCCTAGTAAAGAATATAGTATTCCCTCTACTTAGAGCCTTTAATATTTAATTCTACCTTACACTCTAATTGGAGCCATTGTTTGTCTTATATGCTAAATAGAATAACAGTAATTAGTTCCTCCTATTAATTTATAGATTAGAAGCTAAGTAGGCCATAAAGTGGGCTAAGGCGGGTGTCTTTAAGCAGTGTATTAATGTCTCCCTTTATATAGCAAATATAGTACAGCTATATTAAAAAGGCGTAATTAAACTCCGAATAAAAAGGATTGTATAGTATACTTTAGCTATTATTGTGTTATAATACAGTAATATCTAAAATTGTCTAGTTAACTTACTGCATATTATTATCAGTCTTACATAAAATTAGTTCGCCCGCCTTTATATTCTTAGTTGCTATTATACTTATAAAGAGGAACTTGGCCCTTTTCGACGGAGCTCTTGCTGCACCCGGCCTAAAAAGACCAAAACCAACCAAAAGAACCCTGAAAAACACCCAGAGAATCCCCCTGAGATGCATGTATTGCAGGGGAGGCACACGTTGAACGACGGTGGTTTGCACTTACGTGCAACCGCCAGCACTACGCCTAGCAATGGCCCCCCATAATAAGGACGGGCGAATACCACACTATAAAGCGGAAAGACCTCTATTAAGAAGGCATCTGACAAAATATAAAGCCTATTAGACGCGTCTAGTATCTAGAATTATAGGGGAGTAACCGTTAGCTATAACAAACTAATATAGCTAGTAGAATAGCTCCGCTAGTCTAGTAAACCTTAGGCGCCCCTTTAGTAAACCCTTAATTAAATCCTCTAATGGCTAGGCAAAATTAAAAATAAATAAAACCCCTTTTTATAGGCGAACCGTACCTAGGCCGCTATAGCTGTACTTTTATAGCATAGGGAACCCACCCCCCTTAAGACAATAACTGGGTATATAATTATAATATAACCAAATATAGAGAAAGTAGAGGGGTTTAGGGGATAATTAAAAACAAAGGTCCTTATAAAGATTTGCAAAGAGGTCTATAACGCTATTATAGTCTAACACCTTAGGAGCGGAGATATTAGAGTTACCCTAAAGGACCAATAGGTAAAGAAACAAGCTATAAGGGCAGGAGATAGGCTAGGAGAACGTATTAGCATAAAAGTGCTTTATAAAGACTACCTAGTTAAAGTCCTAGCGGTCCCTATAAGCCTTAGGGTAGAAAAGGGACGCTAGGCAGACAATACAGCAACTATATAGGAGATAGTAAGATAAACGGAACGCCTTATACTAGGACTTAAGGTCACCAGAATCTAATGGCTTTAACAAAAAAATATAAACTAAGTATATAACAGGAACAATAAAAGGATATAAGGGTTACTAGAGACTTGCTAGGGAGACACTAGCCAAATATATAGCTCCCTTATTGTTAGCACATATATACTAGGAATGCAAAAACTTCTTATCTAAAAAGGAATAATTATAAATAGCCTTATATATAACGCAAGGCTCTATAACCATAGACTATACCTAGAATAATGCTACTGCTATATATAATAGGGACACACCTAATCCATATGCGTAGTATAGGTGTGCTATAGCCACTGTGTAGGCCCCTATAATATAAGACACTGCTTAAATTAAGACTAAATAAAATGCGCAAACTGCCACTAAAGCATATATAAGGCGTGGGAGAGAGAAGACTATATTAAATATAGGAGATAGAAGGTAAGGGCTTAACAGCTATAGGAATAACTACACGCTAGGTTATATAAATGGAAATAATAGGCAATAAGCTAGGGGGACGCAGGTGCCTTCCTAGCATTTCCTACCTTTAGTACTAGGGGGCTAGGCTAGCTATCCCAAGCCTTAATGGGCTAGAAGCGGCGCCGCGTAATATTACTAGACCAAATAGGGACATAAGGGTTATAGGGGATATAAGGGAGAGGACGCCCTATAAAAAGACCCCTATGGATAGCTATAGCAAGCTTAAGACCAGGACAATTAAGAATTAGATTTAACGCGGTAAATATAATATTTATAGCCGACCTATAAAGGGCATATAGCCAGCTAGTAAGAACAGGGGAGGAACTAAAGATAATAACAGATTTAGATATAGAAGCGCTAGTAGGAACACAAGACATAGAAATAGAAAGCTCTATATAAAATAAGTAGTAACTAGGGTATAAATATAAGAGATAGAAGTTCTAAATATCCTAAAGAAAGTAGAAATAGAAGAAGTAAGGAATAAAGGAGAAATAAAGGACCCTTACTAGGGGTCCACCACCTATCTATTATATAGTATAACTGCGGCAATACAAACCACCGTCTTATAAGGCCTTTACTAGATAGTCTAGACCTAGAAAAACACTATATCCTTGCTATATAAGAGCCGTACTATAATACCTATATATAATTAACATACTGCCCCTAAGGATTCCAGCTCCTATATAAACCAAAAGCAGCTATATACGTGTGCTTTATAATTAGTAAGGCTATTAGCCTGTCCTTATAGTTATAGCAGGTAGTTAACCTAGATATTACAGTTATAATAATCCAGACATATAGGGGACTGGTATAAATTATTAATATATATAACCCTAGGGTCAAAGGGGTCCTATAAATAGAGAATATTATATCGGTAATAAACTTGCTGGAAACTAAAGGTATAGAGTTTATCCTACTAGGAGACATAAACCTCTACTACCTATAGTAGGGGGGTATTTATATTGCTGCTAAATAACAGGTAGAGTGCTTACTAAGAGCTATAAATACCTGGGGCCTTAAGTTAGCCACCCCCCTAGGAGTAATTATATGGCAATAAGGAACCTCTAGAAGCACAATTAACCTTACATTTATAGACGAAGGCCTATACTAGAGACTTAAAAGGTGCAACCCTAAAGAAGAATAGGCACTCGCTTTAGACCATATCCCCATCTAGATATAGCTAGATTTGGATATTAAGGTGCAACTAAGTAGCAAAAGATACGCAATAAGGAAGCTTAAGACAGATAGTTTCCATAATATAGTTAAATAATAACTTTAAGACCTAGAAGAAATCCACCTAATACCAAATAAGCAAGGCTTATTAGCCACCCCTAAGGAAATTAACTAAAGACTAGAAAGGATCCAGGCAGCAATTAAAAATAGGCTAAAAGAGCACTACTTAGTCTTAAAACCGGGCCCCTACGCGCAATATATATGGTCCGCATAATGCGCGGTTCTTATTACTAGCCAATAATGAGTAAAAAGAAAATATATAAGCAGCCACAACCCTAAAGATAAGAGACAATATAAAGACACAAGAAACCAGTTAAAAAATACCCTAAAGAAAGAAGCAAGGAATAACTGGAGATAGTTTATAAATAAGTATACTTTTAACCTAAGCCTCCCCTATAATAAGGGCCTTTAGGCCATAGCGAAATGGGTAAAGAAAAAGGCAGGGCACCTAGTAGAAGACCTATACCTACTACCCCTATAAAGAGCAAGGGAATTACAGGCTACTAACAATAATAATAAGAAGGTAAAGATTCTTATAGAAAGATTCTTCCCCTAACTAGCTCTAGCAGACCTTAGCAACATTATAGGTAAAACACTAGTAACTCACCTAAGGGTCAATAGTGATATAATAATAGAGAAAATGGCCAAAACTATTAGCCGCCTTTTAAATAATATAGCACTAGGACTAGATAGGATTCTAAATAAGGCCTTAAAGACCTATAGACCACTTATAGCACCCTAGCTTGCAGATGTAGCTAGAGCATGCTTTACTATAGGCTACTACCTATAACTTAGAAGATCTATAATAACAGTTATTTTATAAAAAGAAGGTAAAGTAGATTACTTAATCCCAGGAAGCTACCGCCCTATTACCTTAGAAAACACCCTTAGCAAGATCTTAGAAAAGGTAATAGCGGACTATATAGTAGATACGGCTAAGGAACACGCCCTACTACTATAAAGCTAAATAGGGGCAAGAAAGAACCGCTTAACACTATTAGCACTTACACTACCCGCTGCTACTATTAAATCTACATGGGCGATGCGAAGGGACTTTATAGTATTAATACTTAGCCTAGATATTAGTGGCGCCTATAATAATATACCCTATAAGCGTCTCCTATATATCCTTAGGGCAAAAGGCTTTCCAGAATAGATTATACAATTTATTTAAGGGTTTATAGGTTAGAAAGAAATATTACTAGTCTTTAGCGGATACCAAAGCCCCCCTATTGCAGTTATAACAGGAATACTATAAGGATTACCCCTCTCGCCTATACTCTTCCTTTTCTTTGTAAGTAACCTACTTAACTCCTTTAAGAAAGGGGCAACCTAGGGGATAGGCTTTATTAACGATATAAACCTAATTATATACGGGCTAATAGCCGCAGAGAATTGCAGAACACTAGAGAAAGCTTATAACACCTATATAGAATAGGTAAGATAATATAGAGTCCAATTCTTACTAGAGAAATACCAGCTAATCCACTTTATAAGAAAACGCAACTAATCTATAGATCTCTAGCACATAATTCATATTTAAGGCTTTAGGGGTTAACTAGTTTAGGGCCTAAGGGTATTAAGAGTATAGGTAGACAGTAAGCTCTAGTAGAGCGTACATGCGGCGCAAGCGGCCCGTAAGGGCCAAGTATAGTACATCGCATTATTTAGGATTGTTAATTCCATATAGGGTCCATGCTTCTAGAGGTCACACCTACTATATATAGCAGTTGTCCGGCCAACCATAACGTATAGGTCCAGTATTTGGGCTATTAGAGAATCTAAGAAAGGCCCTACTAAATTGCTTCTTAAACTACTCTAAAAGGTCTAAACAGCCTGCCTCTAGAGTATAATAGACGGATATAAGCAAACGGCTACAGTACTACTTAAGAAGGAAGCCAATATTCCCCCCCTATAACTATATATTAAAGCCGCTGCAATATAAAGGACGCAAAATGAACATAACTCTAATGTTATAAAGTATATTAAGACACGCCTAAATAAACTATAGAGGGACCTTAGGGCGCCCCATAGGAGAACAAACCAATAACCCTAAAGTAGGGAAGATATATTAGAGAAATAGGTAAAGAAAGCAGAAGAAGAATAGTGCTGCTTTAGGGCCTAGGCCTATATAGAAAAGGAAGGGAGACGCGTAAGAGGCTAGTAAAGATAATAGCAAGAGAGAGAAAGGAGCTAAAGTAGAGTATAAAAGAACGCCAGGAAACCATCTACTGTAATATAATACTGGCTGGACCAACGCTAGAGAGGTATATAGGAGTTAAAGGTATAGAGGCTAACTAAGGCAAGAGGAACTTAAGCCATAGCATAGTTAACGCTATAGGGGGTAAACACTCTAGAGCTCCAAGAAGGCCTAATAAAAGCAAAAAATATAATAGCAACACTCTTAAGAACAGAAATAATAGGACTAAAAGACTGGCTCTACTAGGTGGGTGTCCTAGTAGGTAGCCTAAGATATAAATATAGCTGGCTAAGACAGACACCAAAATATATAATACTATTATACCCCTTACGCACCAACTAAGAAGTAATACTCTTAGTAGCTGGCACAGAGAACTATAATACACTACTTTTAATATAAAAAGGCCTTAAGGCGGTTACCCAGTGGCTTATTAGCTAAAATGTACTAAACCAGTTCTGGGTTGCAAAGGAAATGGTAATAAAGGGCGGGGGGGCGAGCAACAGGCGCCCCCTAATAACTCTATAGTAGTAGAGTAAAGTTTGCGATACTAGCGCGTCCGTAGGCTTATTACGGCAGCAGTGGTTCCCAAGGAGGTTAAAAAGTAAGGTAGTAGGAGCATCACAGGTGACTCGCAGGCACCTCGCAGGCGCCCTATAGGCGAGTCCTAAAAGGCAGGGAGATGGATTACGGGGTTTTCTCAAATAGAGTTTTCTCCCTACATGTACACAAGGAGTAGTCCGCGTGGGCCCAATAGGGATCTGAATCGGACGTTAAGCAATAAATTATTATTATATTCTTAGTTGCTTTAAATATCTCTACTTTAAGTAATAATAATAATAATAAAACGCTTTTTTAATATAGTATACCACACGGAGGTACCAGATAGGCATTCTGCTTATATTTTACCGCCACTAGAGCATACTTATTAGTATCCGTGTTTATACCATCTAGTTATAATTGCGCGTTATCTAACTAGTAGGAGTGGTGGAATTAATTGCAAATTATAAGCAGTTAGGCCGCAATAAATGTGCAAGTATTATATCTCTCTTCGCGTGCTTTTTTATAAACGTGTTAATAGCTAGGTAGCTGCCTTTTATAGCACTATAGGTATCGGTAAAGGCCGCTATAACTCTTAGGGGTATAAAAACACCATAAATAGCTCCATTGTATTGTCGCTAATTATATATTAAATAATATGGTATTATTTCCAGGCGCAAAGAGTGCGTATTATAGTACTAACGGTTAATTGCCGGTATTTAATCTAAGTGGCTTAACTTTATAGCTGCTAAGAGTATACCTCTTATTTTCTTGCTAGAACTAGTTATGCTAAAGCATAAGTATAACTAGCCTAACACTAAGTTTAAGGACTTAAAAGAGTTTAAGGCAGCCAAACTGGGCGCTAAAGCGCAAGTATAACTAGCTTAACACCAAGTTTAAGGACTTAAAAGAATCTAAGGCAGCTAAAATAGACGATAAAGCGCAAGTATAACTAGCTTAACACCAGGTTTAAGGACTTAAAAGAGTCCAAAGTAACCAAACTGGACGCTAAAGCGTAATTATAAGTAGCTTAATACCGAGTTTAAGGACTTAAAAGAATCTAAGGCAGCCGAAATAGAAACTAGAGGTATTAAAAGGAATTCTAAAAATAAACTTTTAAAAGCCATTAAAGATAAGTAGTTAGCCTGCGAGATATGGGCTGTCTATTTAGTTACTTCGCGGGCTTTAAATCTATATTATTACTAATACCTATTATCCGGCCTAGCCCTTTAGTATTACCTTAATAACAAATATAAGACTTCTAGACAGCAGCTTAAGTTAGATATTAGTTAAAACTCTATATACCTAAGACCGGATATTATAGTTCTAAGTGCTAACTTATTTAGCTATCTTAAATTAATTAGCACTACCCTTAATCTTCCTTTTTTTCTTACTATGGCTTATATAAAAATAACGGAATCCATAGGTCTGGATAGCTAATATTATTAAGCTCTATAACATTAGTGGTAAATAATATCTTTACCGTAGCTGTGGTCCTATAGCTATTACCTAAGAATACTATATATTATTATTTAGACAGATAAAGGGTTTTTGGGTACTATTAAGTCTTTAGTTTACAATATCCAGTTTAGCTGCTTTAGACTCTTTAAGTCCTTAAACTTGGTATTAAGCTTAGTGTTAAGCTAGTTATATTTGCGCTTTAGCGTCTAGTTTAGCTGCCTTAAATTCTTTTAAATTCTTAAACTTGGTATTAAGTTGGTTATACTTACGCTTTAGCGTCCAGTTTAGCTGCCTTAGACTCTTTAAAGTCCTTAAACTTAGCGTCCTGTTAAACAGACATGTTAGCACAAGCCTATATACTACTAGGGTACGGAGAGCTAAAATACAGTTAGAGCCCTTTAAATAATTTAGCAGAAAAGAATAGGTTATTTAGGTCAGCCTATTAATCAGCTAGCTTGACCTTAATATTCTACCCTAGCTCGCAAAGATTAGGGCTATCTTTACCTAGTATACCATCGTTAATCTATATATTAGCATCTCCCTTATTTACAGCGGCTAAAGAAGCTTTAAGTATTTAGTCTCTGGAAGGTATTATAATACGGCTTTTAAAAGAGCCTGCTCTGCGCTAGGGCACTAGACGCTATATTATAGGTAGAGCTTATAATAGTTGTATAAGGCGGGATATATTTCTAGGTAGTATATATTTAGAGAAATTAAGGCTAAGGCAAGCTTAATATAGCTATATATTTAAAGACAAAGAGGCTATAGTGTTGGTTTAGGCAGCTATAGAAGTTTAAAAGATTAAGCGAATAATAGTAGGAAAAAAAGGCGCGTAAATAAGAGTACAGTGTTATAGGGCTAGAGTAATAATAGCTATATTATGGATGGCTTAATATACAATTTAGACTACAAGACCTATATATAAATAAGTCTAGCGAATATCTTTAATATAAAGCGTAGTAGCCATAAGTAGGATCTAGGATACTAGTTTTAGGTTGCCTATATAGTAGACGTAACAGCTTACTAAAAAAAATTGCTTTGTTAGTAACATAGCTTAAAAATGGGTTGTACTTTGGGTAAAAGGGCATCTTAAAGCCTTATCTTGCGCTTATAGGATAAAATACCATATTATATTTTACTTTATTTTATATAATCTTAGACTTTTTATAATGTCTTTAATTATCCCCTTACCTCTCTCTACTATGCACTTTACCTTATCTTATACTTGTGGGATAAAATACTATATTATATTTCACTTTTTTTTGTATAATCTTAGACCTTTTATAATATCTTAGATTATCCCCACCTTTCTCTACTATGTATTTTACTTTACCTTATACTTATAGAATAAAATGCTATATTATATTTCACTTTTTTGTATAATCTTGGATATTTTTTAATATCTTAAATTGTCCTAAACTTATTCCCCTATCTCTCTAAAGCTGCTTTACTAACTAGTTATAACACAAAGAATAGAATTATTAGCTCTCTTATTGTTATATATCTAGTTTAGTTGCTTAAGCATACCTATTAGAATATTATTATCCTATCTATAACTCTTTGGCTTCCTATATAATATATACAATAATAACGTTCCAAGGCTTCTACTGTGGGTTACACTTGTTTTTATATGCCTTGCTATTTATATCTTGCAATTTATTCACTTAGTTAGTAGCGCAAATTTTATATCTTATCTCGCTACGCACCTTTTATTCCATTTCTTACTCTAAGTCTTATATTTTGTTCTACTACCCATATTAAAGCTTATATCTTATTCTACTTCTTACATTAAGACTTATATTCTATTCTATTCCTTACATTGCCCTTATATTGCTTTTATTAGCATACGCTATTATCTTAAGTTAACACCATTAGTATACCTTCTTATTATAACTGTTAGGATTATCTTATTAGATTATCACTAATTATTTAATATATTATCCACTCCACTATCTTTATAAGTCACTCCATACCATTCTATATAAAGCTTTTACCCGCTTATAAGTATATAGGGTTCCTAACTATAATAGCGGCGCTATACCTAGAATCTAGTTGGTATTTAACTACTACAACTAATAAGAACTTATTGCAAATAAGTGGTCTAAAGCTATAGTAAGGACTTACGATTAACAAAAATATATATAAAGAAATCCTCTAATACTATGCTAGTGAAATTAATAAAGCGTCTAGTGGTAAGTTGCTAGCGTTTAGGCCTATGCAAAATAGAGTTAAGCGCATAATCTTTAACCTTCTTAATACTAAGTATAGGTACGTATTTAAGAGATCCAATCTACCATTAGAGTTTAAAGCTTTTACTATCGCCGCTAAAAAGTCTATATAGCAATATGTAACAACTAACAGACGTAAAGGCGTGGAGGTTATAATAGCTAATATTATTTAAAAGTGTAGCGCCTTGTCTTCTAGAGAGTAGTCTATTAACTTATCTAGATTAAGGGCAACCTTTAAGGCTACCTAGGTACTTAGTAGTCTGTCTATTAAAGTTCTATAACAGCTAAATACTACACCTACACCATTCTATAAAATAAGCTTTACTATATATAGTTACCTAGACAAACGGCCATTAAATAGGGCCTCCATTCTATATAGATTTATATTAAAAACTAAGCATAAGTATCTATTGTCCGATTCTCCAGAGAAAATTAATATATATTATTGTGGATATAATAAGCTGCAGGCTGTAATAAGTGTAAACTTCTTAGCGGATAAATATAGGGATGGCTAGACTATAGTAGATCTAACCACTAGTATACTAATTCTTAACTATATAAACCTGGCATTTATAGTACTTTCTATAAAGAAGGCTAGACTTAATATAGTTATAATTAGAGTTAAAGATCCTAATCAGATTATAAAGCGTAAGAGACTTTACAATTTATATAAGATTATATAATATTATATGGATTTGTCTAATATATGTTTATAGGTATAAGATTTAATAAGAGTAATTCTAAGTCCAACTTTAACCCTAATATTGCACAGCCAGTGCCAACTAGGAGAAGAATAGGTATACCTACTCTAGGTCAAACTAGTTATAAGTAGTTAAGCCTAGAGTCCACGCTACCTATACCTAAGTAGTTAAATTTAAAGCCCACATTAACCCTAAAGTCTATGCTATCTATACCTACTAGTATATTATCAGCTGTACGGCCGGCTATAATTAAAACTGCTTATAGCTAGACCCGTAGTAGTAAAGACTAGCCCCTACTAGATAAATTAAAGCTCTTAAAAGGCGTAGATCTAGATAAAGTATAAATATTTAAAATAATGCTATGGGATAAGATAAAAGAATAGTGTAATAAATGGCTAAAGTCTAATCGTAAAATGTTTATTAATATATTATTTAAGGATATAACTAATAACCCTAACCTAATTTATATTAGGAAAATTAATCTTAACCGTATATAGGAGCGCTGCCACTTTAACGCCTTAATTAACCCTATTTTAACTAATAAAGAACCAGAAGATAAGCATAAGAATAAAATTAAGAAGGTTAATTAGGAAGTTAATTACCTAAAGGACGTGTAAGAAGTATATATTAACCCAGTATTATAGGTAAAGGCGCTGCTGTTCCTCTTATTTCTATTAACTATCTATAACACTCTTTAAAACATAACCTTCTACTTATACGGCATAAAAAATGGTAAAGCTATATAGATATATTAGCTTCTTAGTATTACCTATACTCTTCTTAATTATATAAGCCTAGGTAGGACCTTTCTTACAGATATAATGGGTTTAGGCAAGATACTTTAAATGCTTTTAATCTAGTATACCGGCGTGTTAATAACCAAGATTAAACTTAACTAGCTTAATTAGAAAAATTAAAAAGGTAGAGATAAAAGTCTTTACCTTACCCCTAGTATATATAAACACCCATAGCCGCCTAACGCCTAATACCTAAGTTAAATAGATAGCATACCACAATACTATTGTGTTAAGGGAAGTATCGCCAGAAAATTTCTTAACTGGCTAGTAGGACCAACTATATACATTACTAAACAGAATCTACTGCCCTAAGCGGTTAAAGACATTAAATTATAGTTTAAGACCTTAGAACTAAATAATTTTATTCCTAAAGGTAAATTATAAGTCCGCATACGCTATATAGCTTTTATTAGATCCAGCATAAAGAAGTATAATTTTATAGATAAAGATAAAGATATTCTTAAACCTATAAAATATAAAAGAGAAGGTAAAGTGGTTTAGTAGAAAATAGACCTAAAATTAGCTTTATATCTTATAATTACGGAGGTCGCTGTCTAAAGTTCTTGCACCTTCCTAATTAGGAAGTTAACTTACTAACTCTATTAATATATTATTAAATAAATGTTTTTCTATTTTTCTATAAAATTCTATAAGTACTATATAGATTCTAAAATAAAATTAGTATGTAATTAATAGTATTAAGGTAGTTATTATAACTTGAAATTTATTAAAATTTATTAGTACTATAATTTACGCAGCCGGTATTGCAGTTTACGCAGCAGTGTTAAAAATTACGCATTTGTAGCGAGACCGTGACTAAATTTACGTGGGGTAGGCTGATAGCTGCGCACCCGTGATTATATATACGCAGTCGCTTAACTTCCTAAATAGGAAGGTGCAAGAACTTTAGACAGTGACCTCCGTATAAACTTATAAACTTAGGTAATAACCTAGACCGCTTAGGAACAGTATAAGACTATTTTTAATTTCTATGGAGATGGTAGTCCTTATTATATTATTAGTAGGATTTTTGCCAATAAGTTCTATATAGATAGGTTAGAGACAGGTTATTTAATAAAAATAGTTAAATAAGTGTACAATAATTAAGCAGTATTTCCTTACTTCCTTTACCTGGGCCAGTCTTATAAGGACGGCAATAGTAAAATAACCTACTATACCTCTTAACCTTTAGCAGTGTTTACTTCTAGTACACTAACTAGTAAAGGTTTTATAAGTTTAATTCCCGCCTTAGAAATTTCTAGGGCTCCTAATTGGACGGATTTCCTATTTATAAAATTAATTAATAACCGTAATATTAAAGCGTTAATTAAATATAAAAAGCTTAGAGCAGCTAATTACTCTTCTCTTTTAAATAAGGTTATTATGGGCTTTAAAAAATACTCCTCTTTAATTACAAAGACCTTAATTATACTTAGGATAGGGAAAGACCAATAGTTTAATAGGAGGGTAATTAATAAGCTACTATTAGTTATCTACTAAGACTGCTATATAATAAACGATTTAATATTTAAACCGTATATTAAGAAGCTCTAGCATGGAGCATTCTTAAATACTTTTAAATAGCTAAATAAAGCCTTTAAATAATGGAAATCTAAAAAAAGAAAAGGAGAAGAACCCGTCTTTAATATGGATTGATTTCTAAAGGGAGCCAGTTGCTTATTAAAAAATTTTACTATCTTTTTAGGCCTAGCTAAGGTAGGAGATAAGTAGTAGGATGTGTAGTAGAAGGATAAGACAAAAGTTAGAATAAAGCCGAGGTGGACATTTAATAAGTTTTACAGCAAAAAATAGAATAAACCTTTAGATAAGAATCCGCTTTAGAAGAATTAGAGCATAATTACTAACTTTAGGAAACTAAAGCGAATTATAAAATATGTTAATAAAGTACTTAAAAAGGATCTTAATAAGAGACTACTATTTAGTAGTTACGAACCAGTAGTATATACGCTATTACGCCTTATAAGTTAGCCATTATACTAGTGGTAAACTATTACTAATAGTATAATATAGTATTTCTATAGAAGGCTCGGCCAGTTTAAATATTTAACTATTTGCTAGATAGAGTTTAGGATATTCCTAAAAGACTAGAAGGATATCTATAAAGCGTTTTATATTCCAATAGGTAGTCCTTACTAAAATAATATAGTCTAGTTTCTTATTATTAACTAAAGGGTTAGAGGAGAGGGTCTAAATTTAGTCTCTATGTATAGAGTCTATCTGCTTAAACCGGTAATAATAGTAGATATAGAGGTATAAGTATTTAGCCAAGCTGCTAGATCTAGATAGTTAGCGCTAGTAGTTACTGCGTTAATAATATATAGTATAGATAAGTGGAACCTAATTAATATGGTTCTGTTAACAAGGCATATAATAACTAAAAGGATAACAATTAATAAGTTCTATAAGGTGTTTAAAACCTAACCTACTTAGTAGGCTAATAATAATATAATAGAAATAGTGTAGCTAGTGCAGTTAGAGTAGCGATCCCCTATAATAAAAGTATATCTTAGTATAACACACATATATATAGACAATATATAACTGTTTAATATTTTATAATATATTATCTTAGTGTTAACCACTATATAATATATTAGCTACCTAGTTAAGCCAGCTACCCGGTCAAGCCACCCCTATTAAAGATTTAAATAAAAATTTAAATATGGCTGCTTATATATAGAGGCATTCTATTTATAATATTTTAAAAAATATATTATATATATTTAAGCCAATAAATACTTAATAAAGGCCTATATAGACCTAAAAGGGACTAAATTAGGCAATAAATAGAATTAATAATAGAATACTTTTTTTAATAATTTTATAAATTAAATAATTTTATATATAAGCAGCTATATTTAAGCTTTTATTTAAATATCTTTAATAGGGGTGGAGTTATAAATAGCTAAAGTTAGTAGTATATTTTAGGTGGCTTAACTAGTAGCTTAACTAGGTAGCTAATACGTTAACTAAACTTAGAAAGTTTAAATTTGGTTTAGATTAATATTACTCCAGCCACTAACTACCTTAATACCTATTAAGTTATCCAGCCTATAACCCTACTGTTGGTATGCTTTAACAACGTGCAGAATACATATATCACAATGATATGTACTATGCGGTGTTGTAGATGGATGTTACTCGTTCTATCTACACGTCTTAATAATACATATACGCGTCGCGTAGATCACGTGCTCTACGCACGTAATATACGAAATGAATATCTACCGACACCTACTAACTCTTATTCCTAGATATACATTAACAATTCCTATTAAGGTGTATTCTCTCTACTAACAGACTATATATATATCCCATCTTTATTATTCTAAAAGCCTAATCAGTACGTAAGAGGATCCTCCTATAACTAAAAGCTTTCTCTATATCTTAAATTATTATAAGAAGTAAGACGATATTAAAATAGACAAACTAATATTTATAACTACCGCTTTTGTCTACTAATTGCATAGTTATATCGCATATATATAGTTGTCTACTATAAGGGGGAACTATTAGTAGTAGTTTTTAAGATCTTACTATCCTATATAAAAACTTTTCACTACTACCTATAACGTCTTAACGACTACCAGCTCCTACCTATACGCTGTGAAACGTCTATACGAAATCCCTAACGGTAAAGAAAAGCGTACCCTAATTATTCTATTTAATTTACCTCCTGCCTTTCTCTATAGGTGTAAGATATTAAATTAACCCATAATATAATACTAACTGGAATAATTGGTAAACCTAGCTCTGTTAGACAAATATGCTTAATTATAAGGACCGAAACCCTATTGCTATTAAGCCTATTATACTATAAAATAAAAGGGCTATTATTAATATTGGCACGTTTTAAAGGCACTTTATTAGCCAGCACTAATAGATATAAGTTAATACACTACCTACTACTTCGTGTTTAATGGTTTTAAGAACAATAGGGCAAAATATACTATTATTTATCGTGCTCTTACCAACTATAATATTTAATTCATTATAGGCCAGAAATTTGACCTTAAAAATAAGCAAAAGGTAGACTTTTGGGATATATTAGATATATTACAGACAAAACCTTTATATAGCCTATCCGCATTAGAACACCTTAATAGCAGTACTATACTATTAGATTTTGCTGTTAGGGATTAGAGTAACCAAGTAACCTTAAATCTTCCCCTTATTACCTGGCCCTGAGCCTTATTACATTACTAAAACTTATTATATTATTAAGTTTTATTATATTACCGCCGAGCCTTATTATATCGCTAAGCCTTATTATATTGTTAAGCCTTATTACATTACTAAGTCTTATTACATCGCCATTAAGCCTTATTACGTTGCCGAGCCTTATTACACCGTTAAGCCTTATTACATCGTCGAGCCTTATTACATTGTCGAGCCTTATTGCATCATTGAGCCTTATTGCATTATTAAGCCTTATTACATTGTTGAGCCTTATTGCATTATTAAGCCTTATTACATTATTAAGCCTTATTACATCATTAAGCCTTATTACATCATTAAGCCTTATTGCATTATTAAGCCTTATTGCATTGTCGAGTCTTATTGCATTGTCGAGTCTTATTATATCATTAAGCCCTATTACATCGCCGCCAAGCCTCCTAGCCAGATTGGGCAATTAGATATTGCGAGTTTAACTCCTAGGCGTTGCGGGTTTAATTCCCACTTATTGCGTATTAAAAATATTAAAAAAGAAGGTCGTTTCCTATTAAATTAGGCGTTAGTAAGGCTCTAAATCAAGCATATATTTTTATACGTGTCTTATAACGCCCAAAGTTATATATTTAACGAAATCTTAGCACTATATACTAAGCAGGTCGGCTCTTCTATATTAAGTTTTAATTATATTAGGCTAGCTCTAAATCATAGTAAGAGGCAGAATGTACTATACCACTACGCTATAAGGACTTTGGAATGTAATCTTATAAATTTAACTAAATTATAACCCCTTCCTAAACCTTATAATTAAACTAGATCCTTAGGAAGAGATCCCTATATTAAATCTTAGGGAACGTTTAGTTGCGACTTTAGATTAAATCTAAAGGCCCTAGAATATATCCAATCTAAGGCTGCGTTTGGTTGCAAAACTTCAGATTAGATCTAAACTGAAAGTCCGGTAGAAAAGGACGCGTTCCTTCCTTATTTGGTACGCGTTTGTGGCTTTATAAAAGCATGGGCATGTGCAAGCTGGAGGCTTTGGATTATAACTGGATGGGGTCTAGAACTTAGACCTCCAGATTAAACTAACGCCAAGACCTTCAGTTCAGAAGCCGTATACGGTAAAGTTGCCAACTTTTTAGTAACTTTTAGCGTGTTTTTTGGGCGGTCAGAGGAATATTAAAAATTTGTGACTAAAGTCAAGTTAAACTTTATCTCATAAATCAGACCCCCGGGGAGAAATTGCGCCACGGCGTAACGCTAAGGGTTAGCATCACTCCTAAGCCAATTAGATCACTAAATCCTAGTTCTGTGGATTCCTGTAAACTCCTAGACCAATCAGATCGCACCAGGAGGAATTTCTCCCCGAGGGTCTGAGAGCTTATGGGCGCCCTTTATATGAGAACTTATTGTTTCTTGTTAAGCGACAACTCTTCTATTACAACGCGATATCTCGACCCTTTTATAACGTCTAATTATTATAAAAATACTACAAGGTAGGAGCTCATTAGATTCTCTATCTATTGCATTAAATAACGATATTATATAGGGTGTTAGATGTGGGCAGTCGGTCGCGTTTTCTAGTCAGTCGCGTTTTCTCGTCGGTCGCATTTTTTCGTCGGTCGCATTTTTTATCGTAATCTTGCCTTACTGCCATATCTTATATACTTCTCTACGTCTAATTATCTCAAAAATACTACTAGCTAAAAGCTCTTTATCTTCTCTATCGTCTCTATGTTATAGTAATATTATAGCTCTATTCTGTAAGAAGATAGTTATAGGTAGTCGGTCTAGTTTCGAAATCATATTGTAATTTTGCCTCACTGCTATGCCTTATATACTTCTCTACGTCTAATTATCTCCAAAATACTACGAGGTAAAAGCTCTTTATCTTCTCTATCGCCTCTACATTATAGCGATATCGTAGCTTTAGTATACGAGAAGTTAGATATAGGTAGTTGGTTAAGTTTCTACAAACATTTAAATCCAAATCTAACTTACGTTTTACGACGATGTATCTCGCCCCTTAATACTCTAGATAT
>Ga0307507_10003943_pt1 | contig 27377 bp, 16 predicted proteins | sample 7_EM_MG_FD_207223 | JGI IMG/M metagenome (GOLD analysis project Ga0307507, IMG submission 207223) | Populus trichocarpa ectomycorrhiza microbial communities from riparian zone in the Pacific Northwest, United States - 7_EM | ecosystem: Host-associated > Plants > Roots > Unclassified | place...
TTATATCAAAGTATTTACTACCCTACTAGTAATCTACCCTATACTATAATTAATTTTTTAACTTAACCTTTACATACACTATATTGCTTTATAAATCACTACATTTTTAAGTTATTCTTGATTCATACTAAGACATATATAATTGCAGGTTTGAATCATTTAATAATCTTGAATAACCTTCATCTGATTCTAGAATGATACCTAAAAGGTATATCCTTCTTCCCAAGTGACTTGAAAGCTTTCTAGAATGTTTTCTTCTGATTTAATTATCCTTTAGTAAGATTTCAATTCAAACAAGTTGATCTATTAAATTTACACTATCTTTTCATTTTCATTCCTGGTTGTTTAATTTAAAATAATATTTAACATTTCAAGTCTCAATACTTAAATTTCTGGATCTTAATTCCTTTATTCATAATTTTGGCAATTTGTTATATAATTGGCAGTTTTTACTGAAATTTTTACCACAAGATTGATTATTTCTAATTTCTAGTCAAATTCATACTAATTATATAAATTTCTATATATAGCTGAATGGAATTTTACTCAGACGAGTAAACTATCTTAGGGCAATTTTTATTATTTTATCTACTTACTATTTGATTTATTGATAATAAGTCAATCATGGGGTAGTGGGGAAATATTGGTTGCTATGGAGGGGTATGAAGACTTTGCGGACACGAGTGTACGGTAAGCAACAGCAATTTGGTGCGGTTGCCATCCTGTTTCAATCCTAGTTCAGCCCTCTAAATGATTTGCGCCGCACCTCATCTTCAATGATTCTGGCGAGGAAGTTATGGAGTCGACCAGCTAGACACCTGTATATCCTGGCTTTTTCTGGCTAATATGTTCCTACTCCTGCACTCGCTAGAGAGTTAATAAATATTAAATTTAGGTCCATCTGGACAGCACCCTTAGTGTAACCGGGGATCAGAAGGCTAGTTTCCTAATCGGAGGAGTGGTCATGGCTAGTTCCGCAAAGTTACCCACGCTGGCACCGATTACAGCATCACGTGATTAATTTTTCTGTCTGTTCGCACACACTTTTACACTTGAGCGCTATTATCTCCGAGAGGGTAACTTGGTTATCGCCGCCCTTTTCCATTAGCTGCTTTGTAATACCATCATAGGCCGTCACCCGTCTAAATTTAATGACTTAAGTCCAAATTTTGCACAGCATACTACACAACACAATCAAATATGGTAGCGGTAGCGCAATCCCTCTAGCCCTACTCAGCACTATGAGCCGTGTGGGTGAAAAAAAAAACTTTCGATCCTAATAGAGAGGTAAGAGGGGAGCGGGGGAAGGTTTACCTAGGCGAACAGACGAGGAAGGGAAACTCAAAATTTTGTCTTTAAATACATATCCAACCCCCAGCATCGCGCAGAAGTATTGCGCATCTGATTTCCTCTTCAATCCTCCTCATATGACACCCAGGGCCTTATTTTCAATGCTTGTCTAAAAATCACCCAATTTGTAGGTTGGCAATCTAAAATTCCCTAGTTACGGAGAAGTCTAATTTAGAAGCACCCTTCCTAGGGCATGCACTCCTATGGCAAGAGACACTATTACCCCCATCAAATTATATAGTTGCGAGATACAATCTTTCGGTATTACGCTTTGCAGCTACGATTTATCGTATGGTATAAATAGTATACGGTATAGTAATATGCCGTATCATCCGAGAGGGGGTAATGCCATTGCCCCGGATCTGAGGAGATTTTCATTACCTAGCTTGAGAGATCACATACTGTAGGTTTAGACGCCTCACCCGAGTCTCGGACAGATTCCCCCGAGAGAGCAGAAATCAAAAACTTGTGGCAGGTAAAAGGAGGATAGGGCAACATCGAGTATCCATGCAATTGCTCGTAAGTTGATATTGCACAGCGCTGTGGGCCGTTCGATCACGCTTGATAAGCCGGGGTAGGGTGCCGGTGCTGGTAGAGTGGGGGTTAACCTCAGGGTTAAAAGACTCCCTACAGGACAAACCCTCCTTGATGAGCAAGGCTAAGTGGTGGGAACAGCGCGCTGACCCACCCTCGAGCTCCAAGCTCATGCCTGGAGCGGGTGGTATGTGAACATGATCATTTTTAAACTATGTCCTTGGTGGAAATAAATCACACTTAACTTTCTATCGCTTTTCAGGAGCCCCCAGAAATACCCGAAATTTATATCCTTCTTTCTATCTATATCTCAACAACTTCACGTCTATAGCAGAAATAGGGAGGAAAGGAGGGAAAAGGGGATTGTGGGAGAATTAAAAAAATAAGGGATATGTAAAGAGGGTGCTCGGGATGAAAACAAGGAAAAAGGGGTAAATGGGATGGAAATTTTTAGCCATACTGGCTTACCTCAATATAATAGAAATATCGTCTACCAATGTTAAGATCTAGATTATAAATGAGAATTGATAAATCCTGACTTAACCACATAAGAAAATGTCTGTAGAGGTTTGGCGGGCATTTCACCCGGCCCAAAGAGAAATATTTAAGCCGAGGTTCGGTTGTAGCCATATTCGGGGAGAAAGGGAAAAATGGGAATTACCGCAGGGCGGGGACTTGAACCGCGGGGGGAAGTTAGGAGGGAGTGAGGAGGGTAGAGAGTGGCGGTGATTGACATGTTGTGAAGCTGTTGCGGTCCATGAGGGTATAGCACACAGATTATCCGCATTTGAAGCCGGTGGGGGCGCGATAGTTCCTTGGCCTTATGGCAGGGCGGGGGCGACAGACTTTAGAGGCTGGAGTAGCGTTATAACACCCTGGTGCCCCTCTTGGGTAGCCCGATCGAGTGGTGTTTTGCCATCTTTATCTAATTTGTTGGGGTTGACGTCGCCTCGTCTAAGTAGTATTTTAACCGCTCCCTCACGCCCATTCCAAGCAGCAAGATGCAGCGGTGTTCGGTCATTGATATTCGGTTTGTCGGGGTTGACATCATCCCGTGTGAGTAGTATTTTCACCACTTCCTCGCGCCCATGACAAGCAGCAATGAAGAGTGGTGTTCGGCCCAAGTTATCTAGTATGTCGGGGTTGACATCGTCTTGCCCGAGCAGTATTTTCGCTACTCCCTCGTGCCCATTGCAAGCGGCAGCCCAGAGCGGTGTGTGACCGTATTTATCTGGGTAGTCGGGGTTGACCTCTTCTCGTCCGAGTAGTATTTTCACCACTCCTTCGTGCCCACTCCAAGCAGCCCAATTGAGTGGTGTTTGGCCGTTGTTATCTGGTTTGTCAGGGTTGATGCCGTCCCGTTCAAGTAGGATTTTCACCACTCCTTCCCGCCCATTAGAAGCAGCTAACCGGAGTGGTGTTCGACCGTCGTTATCTGGTTTGTCGGGGTTGATCTCGTCTCGTTCGAGTAGTATTTTCACCATTCCCTCGTCCCCATTCTGAGCAGCCCACCAGAGTGGCGTTTGGCCATCGTTATTTGGTTTTTCAGGGTTGACTTCGTCCCAGGCGAGTAGTATTTTCACCACTCCCTCGTGCCCATTCTCAGTAGCACTCCACAGAGGTGTTTGGCCATCGTTATTTGGTTTGTTGGGATCGACATCGTCCCGTCTGAGCAGTATCTTTACTACCCCTTCCTGCCCACTCTCAGTAGCACCCCAGAGTGGTGTTTGCCCGTCGTTATCTTGCTTGTCGGAGTCGACGTCGTCTCGTCCGAGTAGAATTGTCACCACTCCCTCGTGCCCATTGTAGGCAGCCCACCAGAGTGGTGTTTGGCCGTTGCTATCTGGGTAGTCGGGGTTGACCTCTTCTCGTCCGAGTAGTATTTTCACCACTCCTTCGTGCCCACTCCAAGCAGCCCAATTGAGTGGTGTTTGACCGTTGTTATCAGGTTTGTCAGGGTTGACGTCGTCCCGTTCAAGTAGCATTTTCACCACCCCCTCGCGCCCATTAGAAGCAGCCCACCAGAGTGGCGTTCGGCCATTGGTGTCTGGTTTGTCGGGGTTAACACCGTCCCATCCGAGCAGTATTTTCACCACTCCCTCATACCCTCTCCCAGCAGCATGATGGAGTGGTATTCGCCCGGCATTGTCTGGTTTATCGAGGCTAACGCCGCGCCGTCGGAGTAGTGTTTTTACTACTCCTTCGTGCCCATTCCAAGTGGCCCAATGCAGTGGTGTATTACTAGCAAAGTCCATTTGGTTGATATCACAACCTTCCATCTCTACCAAACAAGTTACAATCTCAACAATGCCGAAGAGGGACGCACAATGTAGACCACTGAACGGGGAGGGTTTGTCGAAATCCACAGGAGACCAATACAGCCTCTGTGCTTTCAATAGAATTTTAGTCGATATGTGGTAGTTTTGGTCTTTAAATAGCTTCAGTGCAAGCTGTTTCGTGCAATCTGAGAGGTCCCGTTTTGCGTGCACTCCCCAATAGAGAGAGGAATATTCGACAAAGGGTGTGTGTTCGAGATCGGGGGAGTGACTGGCCGAAATGGCCTTGACCTGTTGGGAGTTCAGGTAGCTCAAACAGGTTTCCGCAATTGTCGAATGAACTGCATCGAAAAGCTCGGGATGAGCCCGGAGGTACTCTTGAAGAGTAAAGTGGATTAACCGGACAATGGAAGCCTCCTTGTCTACTACAGCAAGTCCTTGACAACAGGCTAGTAATGTGCCTATTGAAGGAAGATTTTCGGCATTGAGATTTGGTGACCCAATTTCGACTGATAGGGCGTGGCACAGTTCATCGGCCTTTAAGGGCCTCTCCGCGTGAGATATCCACATTAAAGCCGAAATTCCAAGCCTCGCTTTCTCCCCACCCTGCCCCTTTATCCGATCCAACGTTGCGCCATAAGCATCCCCCAGCCCTAGGCCATTAGTCATTGCGCTAAGCTTTTGTCGCCGACGATGGATTGTGGTTTCCTGTAGGACGGCATCGATATTCAGCGAGACTAGCAAGAATCTAGATATATATTTGTCAGCGAATGCTTGAGTAACTCTCCCTGGTGCTGTTGTTTCTACATACATTTCTGAAACATCTTGAGGAATTTTCTTCAGGATTTCTGCCTCCAGACTACTGTTCATCGCATCTGGGGTTGTGTCCTCTTCCAGCCTTGAGCGAAGGTATCTAATAACATCACCTCTCTTGGTACTTATGGGCAGACTCGTCACTCTTCCTGAAAGGCGCTTTGCTATCTCGGGCCGAATATGAGGTCTTCCAGTCACAAATATTCTAGTGGTAGGAGACTTTTGGAGAATGTTGTTTAGCGAATCGAGAAGCTTCAATCGATGTCCAGGCACACATTCATCCAGAGCGTCGATACATATGAATGTGCGCTCTTTGGGAGAGGCAGTCTGTAGCATTTTCACAACATCGGAGAGCCGAGGCCCCCGCCCTCCAAGGGCCTTTTTTTGTTCTTGGTATACTCGTGATATTTCTTCCGGGATCTCCTCCAGTCCGCCAACGACCTGTTTCAGCAGAGCGCCCATCGTGCTCACCAGAGACTGCTCTTTTCGAACCGCGAAGTCGAAATAAAAACCTGCAACGGTAGCATTTCGTCCTCTAGTCTGATCGCACAAGCTGTCTATCACCAATGAACTAGCATCGAGGCTTGTCAGCGCTTGCCCCTTTCTTCTATTTCACGACGTTCGTTGCTGTTATTACCTAATATATGTTTTCCCGACCCCCGGATCGCCATAGCAAAATAAAACTGCGTTGTCGGATTCACCCCCCTCACCTCCGTCGTGCCAGCTTCTAAATTCCTCGGTTTGCAATAGCCATTCCCCTATGCTTTCGACTCGGCGATCTCGGATGTCTTGATGCCGTAACTTTGGATCAAGTGGGGATAACCAGGCCAGGATATTTGATCGGTCATCGGCAACTGTCAAATTAACCGTGTAGTTCGTGTTTAAAGAGTTGATATTCTGACTGAAAGATTGCGACATTTTCTCTTCTTTGCAGGTTAGGATATTGTAGATGACGAGCGGTGGAGCGAGTTAGCGACAGATATTCTCGAGGGCTGAAGAAAAGCGGGGCCCTTTATGCAGCCTCGCCGATACCTAAGGTCTGCCTCACGGGGGGTACAAGGACTAAGGTTTGTAGGTTCCACAAGCGAGATCTGCCAGCCTCATCCCCTGTGCAACCTACAAACCTTACGCCCTGTACAAGTACTCGTACTCTGTAATCCTCTACAAATTTGCGCCAATAGCACCTCCCCCTGTGTCTACCTTGTCAATGTTGTAGGAAGGAATAGCACACCCACTTAAGCGCCACCCCACCACTGTAACGCACAACACAAAATGCCCGAATTCGACTGCGATCCACGATGACCCTAAAGGGCCTGTGATGGAATTTCTTCCTCTTTTTTAAGTCCTTAGACTGATTCATGATTGAAAGAAAAACAAATGCCCCTAAAAGTATCAAATTAACGACACCATGTTAAAATAATCAATCAAAACAAAAACCAGTACGACTAGGCTTCAAGGTCCCAAATCTAACCGGAAAGCCTTTAATACATTTATTATGCTTCGCGATAAGAGGAGAAACTTTCTGACAAGTTCTTGCCTCCCTTGTCCTTCTTCAGTCCCGACTGCGCTCCTTGTTGAAGAATCCCAGGTACTTCAACTGCCTCACCTAAGCGAGGGCTGAGCATTCTCAGGTGATATGTCTAAACGGGTGGGTGTTGGTCCTTCCTTGACCAGTCCGGAATCGGCTAGCGTAAAATATATACAGGACAGGCACTCGTACATCAAGCCTTGTGAAAGCATTAGTCAAAGCCCCTAAATGACGCATCACGTAGCTTAAAAACATCATAGAATAACTCTTCGTGATGTTTATGCATGCAGGAAATTGCTCTGCTCTCATACCGGGTTTTAGGTAGAGAGGGGCTCCCCCTTTTGACACTCATCGAGACTCCCATGGAACAGTGCAGTGCTTGTGCGTACAGCGCAGAGGGTGAGGTGCCGAGGTATGTATGAATGATAGCTACATTTCCTATAATATGACCATCTTTCTAAGTTAAGGATCGGGGCAGAAATTCGTGGAGACCGTTCGAGGCCTAGCCCAAGTAAATTAAGAATTAAAAAGAGTCGTTGGCTATGATGGATAGCTCTCTTAGCCTAGGTTAATCGAGGATCAAATAATTGGCTTACGACTAAAATAGCTAACCGAGAGCGGTAAAGTAAATACCCGTGCGCAACCCCGGAACCCATCGCATATGGATTACACCCCTAGCGAACAGCAGCTTAAAACATAAACAAAGCTAATATGGTTGGCACAGTGGGTGCAGGAAAATAGACTAACTCTAATTTAGTCTATCCACATGCACTGAAGCAGAGTTAATTTTTCTAGAGCTGTGATTTACCCTATGATACGGATCGCTGTTTACAACACGGGGATATACCCTATCATTATCAGCAATGCCATTGAAATTCCTCACCGGGAGAGTGCCACAGAAACCACCGCAAGCCCAGCCCTCAGTTAGGATTAAGAAGGGCTGCCGCGGTGGGGAAATAGTGGCGAGTAGCTCAAGATCATAGTGTGTATATGTTCTATATCATCAGTCAAGTAAAATACTTTGTCAAGAGCATGTGTTCTTCACAAAGAAGGACACATTTTTCCTTACAGGGAGAATATCTCATCCACAAAGTGGCTCACTCTATCAACAACATATCCCTTGATCAAAGGCGTATGCTCTTTCCCAAGCGAATTTCATCGTTGGTGAGATAGAAGATATATAATATTAGCAAGTCTCGAGGCCGGAGCAAATCACAAGACCTCACTCGGTACAACCCGCCCTCACCCCAGGATTTGAAAGCTAAGTTTGCATGGCCCGCTCTACGACATAGTGCGATATAGTACAATAGTGCACCGGACGCCGTTAGGCTTGCTAGTGTATATATATAAAAAATTCCCTCTAGACCTCAATTGGGATGGATGCCAGAGGGGCTGTGGGGTGGGGGAGAGTTACTAGTGATGGACGCGGGCGTGGTCGGGCGAGTCACAGGGGGTATGCTCGATCATGATCTGATCTAGAGGACCCCATGATCGTATAATCGATGAAATAGGGGGATCCTGATCAAATGATCGATCATGGCTAGTGCTCAAACATGACTGATTTCGGGTGTACCAGGGAGGAAAATTCTATTTAGCATGGATCATGAGTATTTGCACTCGTGTTATAATAATAATAGACGGTCTCAACCTTATCTCCCACTTAGCGTATCACGGAAATCAGTAGCTTATCGTACGACTTGCGCGGGTGGCGCTTTCTGGGTTTACTGCTGGATAAGCGGGTTGAGTTGGCTTACCTCGGGGTCCCAAGGCCGGGGTGCGCATATGCCCGGATTGGTGATTGCTCCTAGCACTTAGTGTCGAATAAAATTGATGATGACCCAGAGAGGTTGGCCCTGTTCTGTGGTCTAGAGTGCGGGGTAGACCCCGTTACGCTAGTAACCCCTACGGTGTTGATAGTGCCGAATTTCCCTGCCAAAGGGACACCGGTGAAATTAGCGTATTTCTTGGATTAGTAGATTCAACCTCACAGAAGTGTAACGCTATCACATGACTCTGAATGTTGGTTAGCAAATATCTTGTTACACTACTCTCATAATATTATTATCGTGTTCAGTGCTCCTCTTAATGGAAAAAAATCTGTATCATAACCTGACCTGATCTGCTTTTGATATCACTCGATTGAAATTTTTAGATAAGTGCAAGCCTAGTTTTTTTTATTTGCGTTTTAGCATGATGTAGGGAAATTTGGCACTGCTGACATTGCAGGGGATCCAATATTGTAAGATATATTATAGTAACGTACGGTAAATACACCGGACGCCGTTAGTTGTGCTAGCGTATAATATTATTATATAAAAAAAGTTTCCATTTTGACCTCAATGGGGATGCAAGAGGGGGGGGCGGGGGGAGCAATAGTTACACTAGCACAGAATAAAGGCTGGGAAAAGAAACCCGAATTAAGGGTCTTAAATTCAAAACCAACCGCCCTCATTGCCGATAAAAATATTGTGAATCTAATTCGGCTCCTCTTTAGTACTACGCTCCAAAATCATCAGTGATGATAGGTGATCTATAGCTAAGGCTAGATGACTAGGTAAAACCAGCCTATAATAATAAGAAGTCTCCTAGCCGTGAAACCAAACCCTAACTTATTCCCTAAGTCCCATATTATGCACTCGGAAAAAAAACCCGCTATGCAGCAGAATCCTTGAGGGCAGTGACTGGAAGAATGAGTTGTGTTCAGGATTCGGCTTTAAGCTTGCAGGTGGAGAGTAGTGGTATATAAACATGATCTTCATTAGACTAGGCCTTGGTGCAAGCAAATCATCACTATTCCTTAGTTAGCAGGTAGATTTTACATTGCTCCTAGAGAATTGGAAAAACAAAATCTTCTATTTTTCCTCTCTATATCCAAATAACTCTACAATCTACCCTTCAGGAGCAGGGAAAAGAGAGAAGGCAATAGCGGAAAAATTAAAGAAATGATCGATATGCGAAGATATATATTATAACGAGAAATGAGGGGGAAAAAGTAAATATGATGGAAATTTTGAGCCATCCGGGCTTATCTAAGTACAATAAAAGCACCCCCCACCATCACCAAGCTCTAAACAATAAATAAAAATTGGTGGACCCTGAGTTGACGAGATAAGAAAATCTATGTAGGGGGCTATTGCAGCCGCCCGCGGAAATGGCACATACATTATCTGTATTCGAAGGGGTAAAGAAGGCGATAGCTCATCGCCCTTATGTCGGGCAGGGAGTGGAAGGTTCTGGGGGCTGGAGCAGCGCCGTCACTCCCTTGTGCCCATTCTTAATAGCCCAAAATAGTGGCGTTTGGCCAGATTTATCGGGTTGGTCAGGGCTGACATCCCCTCGTGTGAGCAGCATTTTCACCACTCCCTCGTGTCCATTTCGAGCAGCCCACCAGAGTGCTGTTCGGCCACTGATACTTGGTTTGTCAGGGGCGACATCATCTCGTCCGAGTAGCATTTTCACCACTCCCTCGTGTCCATCTCGAGCAGCCCGCCCGAGTGGTGTTCGGCCACGAATACTTGGCTTGTCGGGAGCGACATCATCTCGTCCGAGTAGCATTTTCACCACTCCCTCGCGGCCCCCGGCAGCAGCAAGCCAGAGAGGTGTTCGGCCGCTGTTATCTGGCTTGTCGGGGTTGACGTCGTCTCGCTTGAGTAGAATTTTCACCACTTCCTCGTGCCCACTCCAAGCAGCCCAATTGAGTGGTGTTTCCCCGTCGTTATCTGGTTTGTCGGGGTCGACGTCTTCTCGCGCGAGTAGAATTTCCACCACTCCCTCGCGGCCCCCGGCAGCAGCAAGCCAGAGAGGTGTTCGGCCGCTGCTATCTGGTCTGTCGGGGTTGACGTCGTCGCGCGCGAGTAATATTCTCACTACTCCCTCGTGCCCATTATAAGTAGCTAAATGGAGTGGTGTTTGGCCGTCGTTACCTGGTTGGTCGGGGCTGACACTGCCCCGTTCAAGTAGCATTTTCGCCACTCCCTCGCGCCCACTATAGGCAGCCAGCCAGAGGGGTGTGCAGCCGTTGTTATCTGGTTTGTCAGGGTTGACTTCCTCCCGTGCGAGTAGTACTTTCACCACTCCCTCGTGCCCATTCTCAGTAGCACGCCAGAGTGGCGTTTGGCCGTTGTTATCTGGTTTGTCGGGGTTGACGTCGTCTCGCGCGAGTAGTATTTTCACCACTCCCTCACGCCCACTATAAGCAGCCAAAGTGAGCGGTGTCCGGCCGCTGTTATCTGGTTTGTCAGGGCTGACGCCGCCCCGTCCGAGCAGTATTTCCACAACTCCCTCGTGCCCATTCCAAGCAGCACAACAGAGTGGCGTTTGCCCGTCGTTACCTGATTTGTCGGGGTCGACATCGTCTCGCTCGAGTAGAATTTTCACCACTCTCTCGTGCCCATTGTGAACAGCCCACCAGAGTGGTGTTTGGCCGTTGCTATCTGGTTTGTCGGGGTTGACGTCGTCCCGCCCAAGTAGCATTTTCACCACTCCTACGTGTCCACTCCAAGCAGCCCAGTTGAGTGGTGTTTGACCAGTGTTATCAGGTTTGTCGGGGTTGACGTCGTCTCGCTCGAGTAGCATCTTCACTACTCCCTCGTGCCCATTCGAAGCAGCCCACCAGAGTGGCGTTCGGCCATTGGTATTGGGTTTGTCGGGGTTAACACCGTCCCCTTCGAGCAGTATTTTCACCACTCCCTCATATCCTCTCCCAGCAGCATGATGGAGGGGTATTCGCCCGGAATTATCGGGTTTATCGTGGCTAACACCGTGCTGCCGGAGTAGTGTTCTTATTACTTCCTCGTGCCCTTTCCAAGTGGCCCAGTGGAGTGGTGTATTACCCGCGAAGTCCGGTTGGTTGATATCACAACCTTCCATCTCTACCAAATCAGCTACAATCTCAGCGATCCCGAAGAGGGATGCACAATGCAGACCACTGAACGGGGAGGGTTTTTCGAAATCCACAGTATTCCAATACAGCCTCTGTGCTTTCAATAGGATTTTAGTCGATAGGTGGTAGTTTCGGTCTTCAAATAGCTTCAGTGCAAGCTGTTTCGTGCAATATGAGAGGTCCCGTTTTGCGTGCACTCCCCAATAGAGAGAAGAGTATTCGAAAAATGGTGTGTGTTGGAGATCGGGAGAGTGACTGGTCGAAATTGCCTTGATCTGTTGGGAGTTTAGGTAGCTCAAGCATGTTTCCGCAATTATCGAGTGAGCCGCACCGAAAAGCTCAGTCCGAGTCCGGAGGTACTCTTGAAGAGTAAAATGGATTAGCCGGACCGTAGAAGCCTCCTTTTCTACCACGACAAGTCCTTGACAACTGGCTAATAATGTACCTATTGAGGGAACATTATCGGTATTGAGATTTGGTGACCCTATTTCGACTGATAGGGCGTGGCACAGTTCACTAGCCTTCAAGGGCCTCTCCGCGTGAGATATCCACATCAAAGCGGAAATTCCAAGCTTCGCTTTATCCCCACCCTGTCCCCTTATCCGACCCATCGTTGCGTCGTAAGCATCTCCCAACCCTAAGCCATGAGTCATTGCGCTAAGCTTTTGTCGCCTGCGATGAATTGTGGTTTCCTGCAGGACCGCATCGATATTCAGCCTTACTAGTAGGAATCTAGATGTGTATCGGTCAGTACATGCTTGAGGTAGCTTTCCTATTGCTATTGTTTCTACATACATTTCGGAAACATCTTCGGGAATTTTCCTTAGAATCTCTGCTTCTAGACCACTGTTCATCGCATCTGGAGTTGGGTCATCTTCCAGCCTGGAGTGAAGATATCTAATAATATCACCTCTCTTGGTGCTTATGGGTAAACTCGTAACCCTTCCAGCAAGACGCCTTGCGATCTCAGGTCGGATGTGCGGTCTTCCAGTCACGAATATTCTAGTGCTTGGAGACTCTTGGAGAATTTTTTTTAGCGAATCAAGAAGCTTAGTTCGATGTTCTAGCGCACACTCGTCTAAAGCGTCGATGCATATGAACGTCGGCTTTGTGGATGAGGTAGTCCGCAGCATCCTCACGATGTCCGCATGCCGCGATCTCCGTCCACCAATCGAATTTTTCTGGTTCTCATACGCTTGCACTATTTCTCCCGGTACTTCTTTCAGCCCCACTAGAAGCTGTTTGAGCAGCGCGCCCAGCATACTTGTTGATGATTGCTCTTGTTGGGCGGCGAAGTCAAAGTAGAAGCACGTAACGGCGACATTCTGTCCTTCAGCCTGATCACACAAGTTGTCTATCACCAACGAGCTAAAATCACGGCTTATTAGCACTCGCCCTTTTCTCCTATTCCGTGAGGTTCATCCTTATTATGATACCTAATATATGTCTTGCCGACCCCCGGGTCTCCATAGCAAAACAAGACCACGTTATCGGATTCACCTCCCCTACTCCCGGCGTGCCAACTTCTAAATTCCTCGGTTTCTGACAGCCATTCTCCTACACTTTCGACCCGGCGGTCTTGGATGTCTTGATGGCGTGACTTGGGATCTAGTGGAGATAGCCAAGCTAGGATATTAGATTGGTCATCGGCCGCTGTAAATTTATTCGACACAGTAATAGCTGTGTAGCTCGTGTTTAATGAGTTGATATTCTGACTGAAAGATTGCGCCATTTTCTCTCCTCCGCACTTTAGAGTATTGTAGATGACAGATGGTGGAGCGAGTTGGCGACAGGTATTCTCTGGGGCTAAAGAAAAGCGGGGTCCTTTGTGCAGCAACCTCGCTGCTCGCTGCTACCTTAGAACCCTCCCGTAAATCTCCCACCAATTTAGGCCAATAGGACCCCCCCTATGTTTCCCGTGTCAGCAAGGTGGGAAGAAATCCTACACCCGCTTAAGCGCCGCCCCACAACTGTAACGCACAATTTAAATATTGGACTTCAATGCACGAACATCCTAAAGCACCTGTGGGTGAATTTCTTCTCATTTTTTTAATTCCTTAAACTTATTCATAATTACATGAAAATAAATTGAAGGCACACAAAAGTATAGCCCTGAAAGCCCAAAAATAAAAGAAAGACAAGAGCCCCAAATGTATCAAATTAGCGACACCATGCCAAAATCATCAATATTATAAACGGAAAAACCTTCCTTCTCGCAAGAAAATCTATCCTATGCTTCGTAATAAGAGAAGAACCCTTTCCAATTCGCTCCTCACCCCTTGGTTCTTCTATAGCTCTAATGCTTCCCTGATGCGAAAAACAATTCTGGGTGCTACGACTGCCTCACCGAAGCGAGTGCACTCCACTCCTAGGTGTTGCGCCTGAAAGGCTGAGTCAGAGTCCTTCGCCGATCAGCCAGGCATGTGCTGGAATCTGCTATGATACTTAGCATATACACGGCTTGTCCATCAACTCTTGTGAATGCATCAGTCGAAAAACCCAAATTATGTATCATATCACATAACTTAAAAACATGAAAGTGCTCTGCTGAGTCTGCTCCAGTACGGGGCTGTAGACCAATAGGGACAACCCCTTTTTATATTCATCGAGACCGCCAAGCACAATTCCAGCGTGGCGCAAGGGGTGCGTTCTTGCGGCAGGTTGCTACATCTCCCATAATAATGTGGCCATCTCTCTAACTTCAGGATCGGGGCATAAATTCGTCAAGACCCTTCGACGCCTAACCCGAGTAAATTTAGAACTCAAAAGGTCATTAGCCGTGACTAATAACCTTCTATCTTAGCCTAGGCTAATAGAGATCAAAGATTTGGCTTACCTCTAAAATAGCTACGGTAACCGAGGCGGTAGAGTGAATCCCCCCGTGAGCGATTCCAGTATAAATCACCATATTGATGACACTCGCGAACTGCAGCCCAAAACATAATCAAAACCAACATATTCGGCACAGTGCGTGCGGGAAAGATCCGCCCCCCTCCAACTCTAATTCCCTCTGTCCTTATGCACTCGGGCAGAATTAAATTCTCTACAGCGGTGATTTACCGTGCAGTATGGGTTGTTTACAATACGGTAACATACGCTATTACCGCAAGTACTCGAATAAAAGAGCAATCTGCTATGTCGCTGTCCCCATCTGGGATAGGGGCACAGAAACCATCGAAAACTTAGGGCGCGTCTGGTTGCCACCTCAAACCTTCGTTTTGACCTCGATTATGGAGGTTTGCCCCAAAACTCTATTTTGGTTTTGAGTAGCATGTCTGGTTGCCACAAAAACTCAAGAATCAAGGTGTGATAATGATGTCAAAACAAAGGTTTCTGAAATATTAGTCAGACCAGTACCGTATTACCTGGTTTAACTGGAAATGGCGCTAAGGCTCAGGGATCGACATGTGTCACAAAAAGAGGGGGTGGTGGGTTAAGCGAATATCAAGACAAAGGCGAGTGATAAGCTGTGACAGCGGAGGCAGGTGGTATATAGGAATGCTTTTTTGATCTTTCTGGAAGCTTTAAGTTCAAGTTCCCCCGCTTGACACTTACCTCATGTTATGCTTAACAGGAGGCAAAAACTGTAGTAGTTTACTGTGCTTGGCAATTCTCTTTTCAAACCCGGTCAATATATTCTACTGCTACATCTGCAGGCTCATCCACTACTTGCCTGGGCAACTCAGAATGCAAAGCCGGAAGTTTCTCATCCCCCTCTAGTCCCCCTTCTCTCCAGTCGCCAATCTGTAGAAGTGAAGAATCTATGCCCTTGATTGATAGCTCATCATCACACAAGCCATCAATGGGAAGTGTAAGTCCTAGTTTACGAAATGTAGAAACAATCAGCTCCTTATAGGCTTGGCTGCTGGTAAACTGTTCCCAGGCCTGGGCAACCGCATGGGTAACAAGGATTTGCCGCTCTCCAATTGCTGAGGAATCTGATCGATTTAGTTCACGCAAATCGAGCTGGTGTCTAACTTCGTAGTCATTGAGTAGGTCGTCTAGGATATCCCGCAAAATACTCTTGAACGGCTTGTTTACTGAAATATCTAGTGGCTGTACTAGTCCAGTGCAGCCAGGAGGGATCATTGATGGGAGGATATTATTGGCGCGTAAGGTGGATAAAACCTGATTAGTAGAGTGGAATTTAGCCACATCTAATGCAAGCAATCATGGGCGGGAGGGAAGAGCAAGTACCAGGGAACCCTGAATCCAATCCACTAACAAGCCAGCGTTGGCATATTCAGAGTCATTCCACTTAATCTCTACCCGGTGATCGTATCGCTTCATTTCCTCATCTCTTTTTTTTTGAAAGTATTCCCCTCGCCACCCCTCATATTTTTCTTTGCCCCGGAAGATTATCAAGGGCTGGATTATTGATCTTCCACTCCCAAAGATGCCTAGCAAAAGGGTGGCTTGTCGCTTATCCCAGCCACTATGGCTGGCTTTGACCTGGACAGAGTGGCTACCCTTATCGGCGTATGTCTGGCCATCCAGGTATTCGAATGGGAGGGGGGTTTCGTCAACATTGCAAATACTATCAGGTAAGTACCGGCCTACTACCTTTTCCTCATCCCCAGTCCCACTTCGAACTTGTGAATTTCGTCTATTAAACAGCAGCCAGGAGAGGATAGCTTGTAGGTAGTCTTCTGGAATTCTTTGTGATTTATTTGTTGTGAATCGAAGTGTAATTAAATGTCGAGATAGGAAACTCGCCAGCCAGCCATTAGAGAAAGGGAATTCGAAAGGGTCTTTTTCCGGATAGCAGTTGGCAAATACTTTATATGCTTCCCGGCGAAGCCATCCTCTGCGCACAGCCTTTCGATCATCCCTCCTCTTATGATACTTGTCATAGAGATTTGACTCCAGTTCCGGCCAATGACAAGACTTCACCGCAGATCTGTTTCTTCTCTCCCCCTTCCTCCCACTCACTATCTGATTCTGACTAGCTCTCCAGTTATGAAGAGTCATCACTGGTACCAGATATTGCTCTGATACCTCCTTCAGCAATGCCGCTCGCAAGACTCCAGGCTCTCTCTCTTCTTCCCCCTGCCATATCTGGTGATAAAGCCATCAGCGAAGCACTTCTATTTTAAACTTGCGGGAGTAGGTGCGCTGTATGCGCTTCCTAACTCCGGCAAAATCTGCTCTGATCCGCTTCGCAATTGGTTTGGCTTTTGGTCCAGGCTTTGGGGTGATAGCCAGATGGGGTCCCGATGGTCTCAGGCTCAAAGAATTCACTACTGACTCCTGGGGGAGTTGTGCCAGAGGGACTCGTGCCACCTCTCTCGGTTCTCTGGAAATGGGAATCGGTAGCCCCGGGGTTTTGGATATCCGCTGTGGCAATAGATTTACAAGTGATTGAAGATCCATTTTGCTGAAGTCAATTTCTCTTCTGCTACCGGCTTTCTGATACAAATGTCAGGCCAACGTATCCTTAAATTCTCCCTTGACTAGCACAGGCAGAATCTAATGATACATTAGTTTAACCTTGTCAATCATCTCTCAGAAGTCATTCCACTTTGCTTATAACTGGTTGCCAGTCATTTTCTTTATTTCTTTATTTTTTGTATTGAGTTTTCTTCACTGAATCAACTCTCATGAATCAGTCGAGGTTGAATCAGTTGAAGTTGAAGTAATCAGTTGAGGTTGAAGTAATTAGTTGTGGTTGAAGTAAACATGAGTAATGTGGGGTTGTGGCTTGGGCTACCCTGTCGAACCTCGCTTCATTTCCCTCCTTTTACCTTAGACTCATTTCCAGTTAAACCAGATAATACCATATTTCACAAACCTTCATTTCAGCACAGTATGTGCAGGCCACAATGACCCACAACAACCATCAATTTTTAGAATAAATCTTTTTTAAAAATAAGAATTAAAATACAGGTGCCAATATCTGTCTCATAATAATTATTCTGATTTTTTTGAAAGACTTTTTTGAATTGATTTTCTTAGCAACCAGACACACTTCTTGGAGCTTCAAAATGCCCCATAATGGCAACTTGCGATTATTGCGGTTGCTAGATGCAACTCGCGTTTTGTGATTATCAAGGTTTGAAAAACTGTGGACCACCAGACGCGCCCTTAGCCTTTAGTTGAGACCAAAAAAAAAAAAAAAAGTGGAGTGGCACAAGATCATAGTGTGTCAAAGTGCTAGCAAGTCTCCAAGCGGGAACCAGTCATAAGACGTCACTCGCTACTTAAAGTTCTGAATACAAGTTTACACAGCACACTATACGATATTGTAAGATATAGTACAGTCACATACCGTAAACATACCAGACGCCTTTACGTTTGCTAATGTATATATACAAAGGTTCTATTTTGGTCTTAATGGGATACAAGAGGGAGCGGGAGCGAAGGGAGTACTAGTTGCACTAGTACAGAATCAAGGCGGGGAAAAGAAACTCGCTTAAATTTAATGCAAAAACAACCGCCTTCATTGCAGATAAAAAATATTGTGAATCTAATTCGGCTCCTCCTTAGTACTACTCTCCAAAAATCATCAGTGATATATGATAGGTGATGTATAGCCAAGGCTAGGTGCCAAGGGTTTCGCTGCATAGCGAGTTTTTTTTTCTTTCGAGTTTGTAATATGGGACATATTATGGAACAGGGCTTTATTTCAGGGCTAGGAGATTTCTTACTGTGATAATAATATTATTATGTTAAATTAGTTTTACCTAGACGATAGGATGAGAAGTGTAGGTGGTGTTCAGGATTAGGCTTTAAGATCGCGGGTGGAGGATAGTGGCATATAAACATGATATTCATTAAAACGGGCCTTAGTGGAAACAAACCCCCGCCTTGCCTTAGTTAACAAGCAGATTCTACATCGCTCCTAGCGAGTTGTTAGAAATGCGAGAATCTTACATTTTGGCCTCCTTTTACATCTAAATAGCCTTAAGATCTACACTTCAGGCGCGGGGGAGAGGAAGAAGGCAGTCGCAGAAAAACCAAGGAAATGATCGATATACGAAGAGGATATACAAAGAGGAAACAAAGAAAAAAGTAAATTTGATGGAAATTTCGAGCCATACGGGCTTATCTCAATACTATAGAAAGATCCCTGCCAATGCCAAACTTTAGACTGTAGACAGAAATTAATAAATCTGACGTGACCGGATGGGAAAATCTGTGTAGGTGTTTGGGCGGATATTTCCTTCAAGCAAAAGAGAAACATGAAAAACTGAGGTTCTGCCGCAGGCTTATTCGGTGAGGAAAGGAAAGACAGGATTTAACACAAAGTGGGGATTTGGACTGCGAGAGGAGGTTGGGCGAGGACGAGAGGGGGGAGCCAATGGCGGTGACGTGCGTGTTTACGGAGCTGTTGGGCCCATTGCAGAAATGGGGTGTGGATTATCTGTATTCTAGGGCAGTATAGAGGGTAGTCGCTCCTCGCCCTTAAGCTAGGCTAAAGGATTCCGAGGCCCGAGTAGCGCCATCACCCCCCTATGCCCATTCTCAACAGCCCAAAGTAGTGGCGTTTAGCCGCATTGATCTGGTTTGTCGGTGCAGACGTCGTCCCGCCCGCGTAGTATTTTCACCACCCCCTCGTGCCCATAGCAAGCAGCCCGCCAGAATGGTGTTCGGCCCCGGTTATCTGGTTGGTTGGGGCTGACGTCGTCCCGTCCGAGTGGTATTCTCACCACTCCTTCGTGCCCATTGTAAGCAGCGCACCAGAGCGGTGTTTGGTGGTTGATATCTGGGTTGCCGGGGTTGACATCGTCTCGCCGGAGCAGTATTTTTACCACTGCCTCGTGCCCATTCTGAGCTGCCCACCAGAGCGGTGTTCGATCGTAGTTATCAAGTCTGTCGGGGTTGGCGTCGCCTCGTCCGAGTAGTATCCCCAAAACTTCCCCGTGCCCATTGTAAGCAGCCCACCAGAGGGGCGTTCGGCCGTAGTCATCTGGTTGGTCGAGGTTGATGTCGTCTCGTCCGAGTAGTATTTTCACCACTCCCTTGCGTCCCCGCCTGGCAGCCCAATGAAGTGGTGTGTTACCCATAAAGTCCGCTTGGTTAATGTCACAACCTTCTATCTCTACCAAACCAGTTACAATCTCAACAATCCCGAAGAAGGATGCCCAATGGAGACCACTAAACGCGGAAGGTTTATTGAAATCAACAGCATAACAATACGGCTTCTGTGCTTTTAAGAGGATTTTAGTGGGCATGTGGCTGTTGCAGTCGCCAAACAGCTTCAGCGCAAGCTGCTTCACACAATCTGAAGGGCCCCTTCTTGCGTGAACTCCCCAATACAGAGAAGAATATTCGAGAAATGGTGCATCTCGGAGGTCGGGGGAGGGACTGGTCGAAAGGGCCTTGACTTGTTGGGAATTTAGACACGTTTAGCAAGTTTCCGCAATGTTCGGGTGAGCTGCGCCAAAAGGGTTGGGATGATCCCGGAGGTATTCTTGCAGAGTAAAGTGGATCAGTCAGACGATGGAAGCCTCCTTTTCTACCACAACAAGTCCTTGACAACAGGTTAGCAATGTGCCCATTGAAGGAACATTGTCGGCATTGAAATTCGGCGACCGTATCTCGACTGTTAGGGCGTGGCACAGTTCATCAGCATTCAAAGGCCGCTCCGCGTGAGATATCCACATCAGAGCGGCCATTCCAAGCCTCGCTTTCTCCCCCCCCTGTCTCTTTATCCGGCCCAACGTTGTGCCATATGCATCCCCTAACACTAAGCCGTCGGTCATCGCGCTGAGTTTTTGTCGCCTGCGATGAATCGTGGTTTCCTGCAAGACCGCATCAATGTTCAGCTTAACTAGCAAGAATCTAGATATGTACCTGTCAGTGCGTGTTTGATGTACATTTCCTATTGCTATTGTTTCTACATACATTTCGGAAACATCTTCGGGAATCTTCTTCAGAATCTCTGCCTCCAAACCACTGTTTATCGCATCTGGGGTTGGGTCATCTTCCAGCCTAGAGTGAAGATATCTAGTAATATCATCCCTCTTGGTACTTATGTGTAGATTCGTCACTCTTCCAGCAAGGCGCCTTGCGATCTCATGTCGGATATGCGGTCTTCCAGTCACGAATGTTCTAGTGCTTGGAGACTCTTGGAGAATTTTGTTTAGCGAACCGAGGAGCTTCGTTCGATGTTCTAGCACACACTCGTCTAGAGCGTCGATGCATATGAATGTGGGCTTTGTGGAAGAGGTAGTCTGCAGCATCTTCACGATGTCGGCATGTCGCGGCCTTCGTCCGCCGATGGCATTTTTCTGGTCCCCGTAGGCTTGCACCATTTCCCCCGGTACCTCTCCTAGCCCGACCACAAGCTGTTTGAGCAGCGCGCCCAGCATACTTGTTGATGATTGCTCTTGTTGGGCGGCGAAGTCAAAGTAGAAACACGTAACGGCGATGTTTTGTCCTCTGGTCTGATCACACAAGCTATCTATCACTAGTGAGGTAATATCGCGGCTTGTCAGTGCTCGCCCTTTACTTCTATTTTACGAGGCTCGTCGTTGTTACCTAATATATGTCTTGCCGACCCCCGGGTCACCATAGCAAAACAAGACTGCGTTATCGGTTTCATCTCCCCCACCACCAGCGTGCCAACTTTCAAATTCCTCCGTTTGTAAGAGCCATTCTCCTATACTTTCGATGCGACGATCTTGGATGTCTTGATGGCGTGACTTAGGATCTAGTGGAGATAGCCAAGCTAGGATATTGGATCGGTCATCGGCGGCCGTCAAGTTATTCGACACATTAAAACTGTAGCTCGTGTTAAAAGAGTTGATATTATTACTGAAAGGTTGAGACATTTCCTCTTTTTCGCGGGGTAGGATATTGTAGATGATGGACGAGGAGAAAGAGTTGGCAACAAGAATTCTTGAGGGCTGAGGGGAAAGCGATGTCATTTGTGCAACCTTACCGATGCCGAGGATCATCCTATCGATCTCCTCCAAATTTGAGCCAATAGCACCTAGCCTGTGCCCACCGCAAGGTAACGACGAGTGTCGGGTAAGCGCAGACACCCCCGCCCTGCAACTCCCGGCCACATTCGTATTCCAACGAACCTCTGTGATGCACCCCAGCGATAGAAACGAAAACTTAAAATCTTGTATTAGGCTTCAGCACCAATGACAGCCTTCATCCTCTCGGGTATGTCTCGGGTATGCTCCTTGCTAGATTGTGAAAATATTCTAGATCTAGCAACTCCCAGCTGAGATTTGTTTGGCTGCGAGATTGGTGATTTGTAATCGCCATAAATACTTTTGCAGAGTTTCAGCCGAGGTGCTTAGTTCCCATACTAGATGGTACTCGTTTATTAGATACAGACTGCAAGGAGAGGCTAGGCGAAGGTAGTATTTTCACCACTACCTCGTGTCCATAGGGGTGTCCAGCCGTCGTTATTCAAATAGTATGGGCTATGATCTGTCGAGAGTACCTTGGGATTCTTGTTCTTTCTCTACCGCCTGCGGTGTCCTATATATACACAAAAGCTAACTACAGGAAAAAACTCATTCTTCATCTTCGTCCAAGTGCGCTCTCGTTCCATCTCCTTCGCTTGCCATCCAGACCACACCCACAAAACTTCTTCCAAAACATTTCATCCCTGAATCCTATCAATCGGTTTCATCTACGTACAGAGTTTTCCTATCCATTCCGTTCCTGAACATTCCTGATACCTTTGCCTGTTTTGCTATCATCGCGGTGTAACACTTGACGGTTCCATCCCTTAGCTCCAAACTTCTGACTCTTCCTAGTGCCAACTCCAAACCCTTTCAAACATCTCCGCTGCAGCTAACCTTTCGTCCAAACAACCATCGCCTCAACTCCCAACTTGCGCAACCCTTTCCAAACAATACTCTCCTAATCCAAACATCCAGTGTCGTAGTTGGTGTCAGAGATATGGAACCTTCGTGCCCTTTTTCAACAGTTATTTGGCTTATCAGGGTCGTCGTTGTCCTGTTCGAGTAATATTTTCACCACTCCCTCGTGTCCATTCCGAGCAGCCCACCAGAGTGGTGGCCGGCCCTCGTTATCTGCTTTGTCGGGGTCGATGCCCCGTTCGAGTAGTATTTTCACCACTCCCTCGTGTCCATAGCAAGCAGCACCCGAGAGGGGTGTCCAACCGTCGTTATTTGGCTTATTAGGGTCGACATTGCCCTGTTCGAGTAATATTTTCACCACTCCCTCGTATCCATTCCGAGCAGCCCACCGGAGTGGTGTCCGGCCATCGTTATCTGCTTTGTCGGGGTCGACGTCGCCCCGTTCGAGTAGTATTTTCACCACTCCCTCGTGCCCATTCCGAGCAGCCCACACAAGAGGTGTGTTACCCCCGCAATCAATTTGGTTGATATCATAACCTCCTATCTCTACCAACCCAGCTACAATCTCAACAATCCCGAAGAAGGACGCACAGTGCAAACCAGTGAACAGAGAAATTTCATCGAAATCAACACCATAACAATACGGTCTCTGTGCTTTCAAGAGGATTTTGGTGGATATGTGGTTGTTATAGTCGCGGAACAGTTTGAGCGCAAGAAGCTTTGAGCAATCTGAAAGGTTCCTTCTTGCGTGCACTCCCCAATATAGAGAAGAATATTCGAGAAAGGGTGTGTTTTGGAGCACAAAGGAGAGGCTGGCTGAAATCGCCTTGACTTGCTGAGAATTCAGATAACTCAAGCAGGTTTCTGCTATTACCGAGTGAGCTGCGCAAAAAAGGTCGGGATGAGCCTGGAGGTGTTCTTGAAGTGTAAAGTGGATTAACCGGACAGTGGAAGCCTCCTTTTCTACCACAACGAGTCCTTGACAACAGGCTAGTAATGTACTTATTGAAGGAACATTATCGGTATTAAGATTCGGTGACCCGATTTCGACCGCCAGGGCGTGACACAGTTCACCAGCCTTCAAGGGCCGCTCTGAGTGAGATATCCACATTAAAGCGGCCATACCAAGCCTTGCTTTCTCCCCACCCTGTGCTTTTATCCGACCGAGCGTTGCACTATGAGCATCTCCCAACCCTAAGCCATGTGTCATTTCATCGAGCTTTTGTCGCCGACGATGGATTGTGGTTTCCTGCAAGACCGCATCGATATTCAGCGAGACTAGCAGGAACCTGGATATTTATCCGTTAGTGGATACTTGAAGTAGCTTTCTCAGTGCCGGGGCCTCTACATACATTTCAGATATATCGTCAGGAATTTTCTTCAAGATGTCTGCCTCCAGACTACTATCCATCGCGTCTGGGGTCGTGTCCTCTTCCAGCCTCGAGTGAAGATATCTGACGACATCACTTCTTTTGGGACTTATGGCTAGGCTCGTCACTCTTCCAGCCAGACGGCTTCCGATCTCGGGTCCAATATGCGGTCTTCCAGTAACGAATATTCTAGTACCCGGAGACTCCCGGAGAATCTGGCTTAGCGAATCGAGAAGCTTGACTCGATGTCCTGGCATACATTCATCAAGAGCGTCGATGCAGATGAATGTGCGCTCTTTGGAAGCGATAGTCTGTAACATCTTCACAATATCGGAAAGCCGAGGTCCCCGCCCCCAAGCGCCTTTTTTTGTTTCTAGTACGCTCGTGATATCTCCTCCGGGATCTCCTCCAATCCGCCAACTACCTGTTTCAGCAGGGCGCCCATTGTGATCGTGGGAGACTGGTCGTTTTGGGCGGCAAAGTCGAAATAAAAACATGTGACGGTAGCATTTTGATGTCCATCTTGATCACACAAGGTGTCTATCACTAGCGAGCTAACATTGTGGCTGGTCAGCGCTTGCCCTTTTCTTCCATTATCGCGAGGTTCGTCTTCGTTACGTACCTAATATATGTTTTGCCGACCCCCGGATCTCCATAGCAAAACAAGACTCCGTTATCGGATTCATCTCCCCCACTACCAGCGCACCAGCTTCTAAATTCCTCGGTTTGCAAGAGCCATTCCCCTATATTTTCGACTCGGCGCTCCTGGATGTCTTGATGCCGCGACTTGGGATTAAGTGGGGATAACTAGGCTAGGATATTAGATCGGTCATCGGCAACTGTAAAGCTATTCGATACGGTAATAGCTGTGTAGCTCGTGTTCAGAGAGTTGGTATTATTACTGAAAGATTGCGACATTTTCCCTTTTCGTAGGTTAGGATGTTGTAGATGATAGATAGTAGAGTTAGTCGAGTACTGGAATTCTCGGGGCTGAACAAAAGCGGGGTCTTTTGTGGAACCTCGCCGATTCCTCTCGACTATCTTATCAACCTCGCCAAGTTTGTGCCAACAGCCCATCCCTGTGCCTACCGCATTGGTAGCAAGAAATGCCACACCTGCCGACCTAAGTGCTATATACTGCTGTGCATTACAGTACCGTAAGAACTCGAATATAAGAAAAATGTGCTAGGACGTTGGAGTTGCCTCTCCTAGTAAGGCGCCTCGTATATTCCTTTTCTTTTGTCTCAACTGGGGGCTTTCAAATAATTTATTTGTAACTAGTACAGGGGTTACCGCCGACATCGGCATACGAGCCCCGAGGCATTACTTCCTGAGGGGTAAGCCCACCCAAATACCATCCCAAGCTATGCCGCAGTCACTCTGGTATGTGACCAACCGTAGGTTTCATAGCGAGACCGCACCACACCCATCAACACTTAGGCGGCCTGACACAGGTTATCGCTTCAGCTAGGGCAGGCAAAGGCAGCCCTGGGGAGATCCCCCCAAACGACAGAGAAACCTAGCTACACACAAGGGCAAATAACAACAAATAATAACCACCTTCCTGTGGCCGGACCCCCTTAACAAAAGAAATCCACCATGACACACCTCCCCCAAAACACTACCGAGGAAAAAACCACCCGCCGATGAACAAAAACCTCACTGGCAAATCAGTCTCGCAGCCCAACAAAAGAAACCCACCAGCCCGTACCAACCACCACAGGCCTAACCAACGTCCCCATTGAGAGAACGCCAATCGGCCACCGCCTCATCGTATCCCTCCGGCCGGTACCCGCATCCGTTTACGAGACAACCACTGAAGTTGTCCCAAGCCGCAGCCAACGGGAAGTATCCAGCCATCGGGCATCCCACCCAATCCGCTCATTGGTCGCCACTCACGTGACGACCCCACACATTCTTCCTCAACCCCTCCCAGCCACAGGGACAACGAACCACCTTCGCGCCCCGATCGTTACGCCCCCGAGGGCAGTGATGTCAGGCAAGACCACCAGATGTCCACCGTTGCCCCCACACCACCAAATCCGAGGAGTGACCGTCAGCAACCACACCAGGGCCCGCCAACCTCGCATCAATCCTCCTCATCTGCGCCCCATAGGACCCACGACTCTGCACGGGGCCCACCAAAGGCCCACCGCCACCCAACCGCACCACCGGGGAGCGCGCCCTCTTCCCAGGGCCACGTCTCCGTTCCGACCGGGCACCACCACGGGCCACAATCACACCACCCAACACAACGTCGCTGTCCCCGGAAGAGACCCGACCAAACACACTCCCCACCGAAGAGACAGGGGAGTCACCGCCCACAGGAGAGACGGGATACTGGGGCTCCGCCACAGAAGGGGAAGCCACCACCGAACGCCACGAGTCACCGCCCACAGGAGAGACGGGACATTGGGGCTCCGCCACAGAAGGGGAAGCCAGCACCGAACGCCACAACGCCACCGACTGCGCCACACCAGAAGCCACCCCCTCACCGACCGAGGGGGGAGGGGAACCGTCAGTCCCAACCGAGGTGGGACCAGAATGCCGGGAGACAACAGGAGGCCCCGACGGCTCACTCCCCTTTGCCAACAGATGCAGGCGACGGGAGAGGACGGAAACATGATGTCGAAGTCGAGAGACCTCCGCCTCGAGGGCGAAATCCTTCCCAACCGACTTGGAGACGACCACCCCAGTCTGGGCGACTGAGGCGGCGGAAAAGGAGGAACCAGATCGCTTGGCCATATCTCTGAAAAGAGGAAAGCAGTAGGAGGATGAGGAGCCTCGAAAAGTAGATGAACGAGATAAAATGATCTCGAAAAGTGGAGTTAAACCCAGGGGAAAATCCGCTGAGAATAAAGACTTGAAGCTATCGCAAGATAAAATCAAGGAAAAGGATTGGACCACACCCACAATATGACCTGTCACAGAAGGTGAAAAGACTGGGGGCTCAGTTTGCGGTGTTTTCCCCTGGCGTAGCTAAGAAGGGAAATTCCAACGTCCTAGCACATTTTTCTTCTATTCGAGTTCTTACGGTACCGGTATTGCAGAGCACTGCGATGTACTCGAGTACCGTACTAACATCCTTAAGTGCTCGCGGAAGCACTAGGCATCGGCTCGCTTAGCACATATTTTGCGCAAGTCCATCAAGCCTTATGAACAGTGGAAAAACCTGATTCATACATCCTCCAATTTAAAGCAATAGCATGACTCTTAGTGATGATGCAGGGCGGAAAGCCCTCCCGTACCAGTACTGTACCCGGCGCCAAGGAAATAGGGCCATCCCTTTTGATATCCATCGAGGCCGCCAAATACTCTCCTCGTACAACACAGGGGTGCATATTACACTGGGTTGCTACACTTTTCATAATAGCCTATCTTTCTGATCGAGGCATAAATTCGTCAAAATCATTCGACGACTAACTTAACCTAAGTAGGAATTCAAACAGTCGTTGGCTATGACGAATAACCTTTCAAGCGAGCCTTGGTTGATGCAGGGCCCAAGATTTACCATGCGGCTGAAAAATTCGAACCGAGACAGCAGAGCAAACCTCTTGTGATCAATTCAAGGAGAAATCGCTTAGCGAACGATACACAAAGCTAGTACTCATATTACCGCAAAAACTCGCCAAACTTGCTATGTAGCCACAACCACCATGCATGCGGTACCTCAAGTACCCGCGGTATTTTTCCCCTCAATCCGCCTAATCCTGGCATGGTCAGTACTGGTATGTGTCGTAGCGTTTTTAGAAAAGACTGCTATTGCATACCACCCAAATTGGAGAAAAAACGCCAAATTCTGGCGGTATGCAATAGCAGTCTTTTCTAAAAACGCTA
>Ga0307507_10003944_pt1 | contig 27366 bp, 5 predicted proteins | sample 7_EM_MG_FD_207223 | JGI IMG/M metagenome (GOLD analysis project Ga0307507, IMG submission 207223) | Populus trichocarpa ectomycorrhiza microbial communities from riparian zone in the Pacific Northwest, United States - 7_EM | ecosystem: Host-associated > Plants > Roots > Unclassified | place...
TTAAGATACTATATATAGAACTATAAAGTGTTTTCTACCTATTAGCTAACTTAGATTAATCTCCTTAAGATTAATAGGATACCCTAGGGGGGAGTCTTTCCCTAGGGTTCTTGTTTTCCTAACTTATTAAAATTTTCTTTTTTCTTTATTTCCTTAATATTACCTATATCCTTTAGCTCTGGGCAGGACGTAGTAAAGTAACTATCCTTTCTATAATTAAAGTATATAACCATAGTAGGATTAATTAATAAGTATTGGCTAAAAGTATAGTACATAATAAGTTAAGTAAGGGTTATAGGTAGGTAGTTATAATCGCTTTTAGTATAAGGGCGGTTATGGTTTATCTTTTAACGCTAGCTCTTATTAGTATAGTAGATAGGTTCTAGTTTCTATAGGGACGCTTTAGTTAATTAGAATAAGTATTAATTTATTTTAGTTCTAAATCTGGTAATAAATATTAGGCTATAAGTCTTTAGTAGGTTAGTAGTGTTATAGGACGGGGTTAGTAGCAGCTAAACATATATATTTGAGGAGTCTATACGTTGCGTGATCGATCGTAAGGGTTAAGGGCGTAAGGAGGTAATATACCCACGCGTAGCTAACATAAGCTGTACGTAAGGTATATACAAGAGCACGGGGCTCTCCTATAGAGGCCCCTATAGTTAGGTTCTATAACACTACCCCCCCTCTTATTAAGGCGGAGCTCTGGTAATACTGTAGATACTATATATATAGGGGGAACGCTTAGGGTATAGAGAAGAAGAAGAAATATTATTATAGGTGTAATAGGCTCATATAGATGCTTCTAACTTAGGACTTAGGGGTTATTAGTAAGGTATAAGGGGGGTTGTCAAGGCGCTAGTAGTAGGTAAGCCAATAGCAATTTTCTATCCTGGGGATAGAAAATCCTAATTAGCTAGTTTCTCCTTAGCGTCTAGAATCTAACTAATTAGACAACTTTAACCGCCGGTTAAAGTTCCTAGACATCTTAAAGTTTTCTAGTTATATAATCGCACTTTACAGTAATCTACGACGATTTAATAGCAATTTGCCCTTATATAGCAATATATAACGGTTTAACTCTATAAGGGCTCCTATAGAGGATTAGGCATAAAATCTTTACTTAGGCCCGGTTTCTGTAGGTTTACGTAGTAGAAATTACTAATTAGGTCCTTTACATTCTTAAAGTCTTCCTATAGTTGCCATTCCGGCTAATTTATGTTAAATCCTATATAGGTGGCTTTATAGTGGAGCTGCCGTCCTCTGCCTTTACTAAAGTATTTAGAGTTAATAATTTGTTTAATAGTCTACTCCTTATAGTTCTTGTCTTTATTCTTATCTTAGATTAATACTAGTAGGGGTTTAGGCTATGCTTATTCTGGTAGAGGGTTAGGCTAGTAAAGGTATAGTAGCTATAGGTAAAATACGGGCCATACTCTATTAGTAGCTAAGGCGGGCAGAAGCTCTAGTTTATATACAGCTCCCCTATTAATGACTTGTTTAATCTAGTAGGGGCTAAGGTTCTTATAATTAAGTGACTTTATAGGCCTCTATATAGAGATATTACGTATATCTAACTATACCTAGTTGCTAACACGCATCTTGGGTGGTGGTGTTCTATAACGGTTAGCAAAGTAAGCTTATTTTGCTTAGGCCTAGGCCATCTCTCCTTTACAGTAGTTAAGTAGATCTTTTATATAGTCTATATATTAATTAGCAAGTAGCATTTTAAAGCGTTTTCTATATAGCAGTTTTTTATTAATAGGCTCTGGTAGCTCTATACTAGATTATAGGTAATAACCTTTATTTGCGGAGAACGGGGTAAGTTCTATAGTGGCTAAGATATAGTTATTTGCTGTGAATTTACCTAGCGAAAGGTAGTCTACCTAGTCGTCTTAACTATAGGCGACTACCTATTATAAGAACGCCTTTATGCTAGCATTAGCATTTTCTAGTTATCTAGCAGTTTTATAATAAAAGGATATAGATATCTTAACGGAGATACTAAGGCATTAGTAGATCTGCCTCTATATATTAAAGTCAAATTATATGCCTTAGTTAGACGTGATGGAGTTAAGTAACCTATGTAGTCGGTAAACTTCGCGAAGGAAGGTATTAGCAACGTTGCTTGCAGCTACGCCTTTAGTTAGGACGTAGTGGCGTTCTTTTATAAGTTAGCATATTATTATAAGGATATTCTTATAGGTTCGGCTATATTGTTTATAAGGTAGTAGGTTAACAACGAAATCTATGGCAATATCTACCTATTGGCGTATAGGTATTAGTAGAGGGTATAGTAGTCCTTAGTACTTTATATAAAATGCTTTAGCACGCTTATAGCTATAGCAGGCGCTTATAAAGCGTTTAACTAAGTCTATTATTTTAGGCCAGAAGTAGTATGGGCTAAGGAGCTTATAGGTTCCTCTCTTGCCTAGGTAGTCGCTTAACCAGAAGTTATAGGCCATTTAGATTAGTTGCTGTTATAGGTCTTTTAAGTTAGGGATAAATAGATAGCCTCTATAATAGAGCTTGTTCTCTTTTACTTTTAAGGCTGCTATATTAATCTAGCCTAAGCTTTAGAGGTTAGTAGGCAGCATATAGGTGCCGGCAATCTTTGCGGCAATTAGTTAATATAGTAATAGGTTAACAAAGGTGTTATATACTGCAGTAATAAGCTTATTAATTTTAGGGGGTAATTTTAGTTCTATGGTATAAAGCTAAGAGGCGGTTGGTTCTGTTTTAGGTAATATACCTAAGGCCAAGTTTTGTACTTTTAGGATTATCTATTATTGGAATTAATTATAAGGGTTATCTTTTAACTAAGAAAGGTCTTGTAAACAGCGTATTAGGCTATTAGGCTTAGTACCTTATACTCCTGGCCTATATATAATTTTAAAGTTAAAATTGGAGAGAAATTCGTTCTAGCGTACTTAGCGTTAATTTAGTTGCTTTATAGTTATAAAGTACCTAAGGTTATAATAATCTGTAAGGACTTTAGTTGGCTAGTTAGGTTCTACTAAGGAGAGTTCTAGTTAGAATTCTTTAAATGCTTATATAATCGCGAGAAGTTCTTTATTATAGATCTTATAGTTATATTCTTATAGTATAAGCTTAGATAAGTAGAATGCGACTAGGTAGAGAAGGCCGTTATCGCCTATCTAGGAAAGGACGCCTGCGTTAATGTAGTCTAAGGAGTTAGTTTTAAGGTAGAGTTGCTGTCCTGGTATAAAGTAAGCTAGGATAGGTGCTTTAGTAAAAGTATCTTTAAGGTTTTAAAACGCCTTCTTGTATTTAGGCGTCTAGGTAAAATATAAGTATGTTTTTCTTCCTTTTATAGGAAGACCCTTTATTTACATTATTGCTATAAGTGGTGCTATAACGCCTAAGAAATTGTGTATAAATTTCTAATAGAAATTAGTAAGACTAAGGAAGGCTTATATATCCTTAATATAGTTAGGAGTTTGCTATTTAGTAATTATTTATACCTTCTTAGGGTCCATACAGACACCCTTAGTAGTAATAATTAGTCTAAGGTATTTTACTTCTGTAACTAAGAATTTACACTTTTTTAAATTAATATAAAGTCCTACGTCTTTAAGGCGCTATAGGACCTTTTAAACATGCTTAGTATACTTAGAAGGATTGTCACTATAAATAAGTATATTATTAAGGTATGTAGAGTAGAAGTCGTTGAGGTAGTCCTATAAGGCGTTATTAATATAGCTTTAGAAGTTGTTTGGGCCGTTGTATACGCTAAAGGGCATAATAGTATATTTAAATTGGCTAAAGCGCGATGCGAATATAGTTTTCTATTTATTACCTTCCTATATTTAGAGGCGGTTAAAGGCGGTAATAATATTAAGCTTAGTATAGATTTTGGCTTAGCTAAGCTATTTAAAAGTCTTATATATAAGCGGTATGGGGTATTAGTTTTTAATTGTAATAGCGTTAAGTCCTCTATAGTTAACGTAGAATTAGATACTTCTTTTTAGCTTCTTAGTAAGGAGGATAGGGGTAGCTGCTAAGGATATACTAGGGCGAATAAACCCTTTGTTAAGGTGCTTGTTAATATACTTTTTAATAACTAGAAGTTTGTCTTTTAATATTAGGTAGGGTCTCTTATAGGGTAGCGTTTTTCCTTATTTAATATTAATAGTGTGGTTATTAGGTTAATATAGGGGGAGTATATCTACGCTCTTTTATAAGTATACGTTAATAAAGTTATAGTACCTCTTAGGGAGGAGATTACAGAGTTCCTTGTTAGTAAATCCTTTTTTAAGCTTTATATATAAGGGCGCGAAGAGGCTTTGGGGAAGATTCGAAGGAACAAATATAAATTCTATCTAATCTAAGGGTATATAGCTCTTGCAGAGTACAAGACGTTGCGTGAAGAAGAGAAAGGAATATAGGAAACTTGTAACTAAATATTCGGGGTCTTGGCAGCAGACGCGTGGGCACAAGCCCATGCGGATTTTGACAAGTTTCGACCAAATTTCATCACGTTGGTGGAATTTGGTGGAATTCGATCAAGTTAGCGGAACTTGGTGGAAAACGGTGGATTACGGCGGACAATTGCGGACAGTTATAGACAGTTGCAGACAGTTACAAACAGTTACGAACAGTTTTATACAGTCATCTGTCGAGTGTTTCTCCGAGACATTCCTACTGTAACTGGGCTAGTCCCGTTACATTATAAACTTCTTAAAGTCTAAAGGTAAAAGTCTATAGAGTTCTACAGGGGCATTATTTTCTAGGAGGTTGGCTATATCTATTCTATTACTATAGAGGACATAGTCCTATTCTTTATTAAGCTTATATAGTTATAATTAGGAGGCTATGGTAATAGTCTAGCCTTTTCTATATGCTATATGGTAGAAGGCCGTAGTACTTATATAGTGGTGGTTAGTTATAGGTGGGGTAATAAGGGGTTCCTTAGGTTAATGTCCTAGGGAGTAGGTAGAGGCGGCTAGGCTATGCCCTAAGTAAGTCTCTCTATAGTATTTAGAGTTAAAGATTACTTCTCTCTTTTTCTAGTTAATAGTGGGGTTATATTATTTAAGCTAGTTTATTCTAAGGATAATAGGGTAGTTGGTAAGTAGTATAATATAGGCCTAGAGTTCTTCTTGGTGCCTATTTATATCTAGGTAGAGTTATACTATATAAGAAATCTTCTATATAGTGTAACTACTATTAGTGAGTTATAGGGCGCGGGCTTTAGTAAGGGGTAAGGTAGGTAGGTTATAAGTACGTATAAATTAGGTATCTATAAATTTATTAATAGCTCTATAATTAATTATAAAACGGCTTTTATATTATTTTTTAGTAGTAATTTCTATTATAAATAAAACTATCTATTTCCGTCTATTTATCTTTACTAAGTTATCTATTAAGTAGGCTGATATGTAGATCCCCTTATTATTAGGGCGTCCTAACCTATAACTTAGGGCTAGGACTTAGCGTTTTCCGTTTCTATATCTAACTCTACTGCTATTACTACGTCTTTATCTTATACAGTAGTAGTATATAGTGTCGTATTTAGTGTTTAAGGTATAGGGTTAGGTATTAAATGGTAGCTGTTAAACCTAGCTATTAGGCAGTTTGGGCTATAGCTATAGCAGCCTTCTTAACGGCATTTATAGTAACGCCGTAGCTTCTAGAGTAGCTTATACTCTCTATCTAGTAGCTTTTACAGAAATATTAGTATAGAGAGGTCGATATTAGGACTAGTAGTATTGCTTAGGGTAGTAGGTATTAGTAGTTTAGTAGGTCCGGAGGGCTTTTGTAGGGAGGTCTTTAGGTAGAGGTTTATAGTAGCAATCTAGTTTAGCTGTTATTTAATCTTCTATAGGGCTGCTACCATATTATAAATATTATTGTAATTATGGCTAGCGGCTGCGTAACTAAGGCAATAAGTAACTTTTTTAAGAAGATCTTCCTAGTCTTTAGCATTATCTTAGGTAAGGACTCTAGTATATTCCTAAAATTTAATATAGAACTTATTAAATAATTCAATAGGGCTTATCTTTAGGGTATATAGTTTAGCTTAACTAGTAGTCACTAGGTTATAGTTGCGGTATATTTAGTTAAGGTTATTAAGGGCTTCTTAGTAGGACTACTACCTCTAGGGACTACTAGTCTTCTATTAAGTAAAGAGTCTATTAAATAGAATACCCTTTATTTATCTAATAATATAGCTAATCTTAGTATCTTCTATAGGGAAAAGGTAGGCACTCTAGGTCAGTTTTTTGCGGATTTATATCTTTTAGTGGCTGTATTCCTTATAGTTACCCTAAAAGGTTAGGGGATTAGGGTAGCGTATATTAAACCCTACAGTGGCAGTCTAGGTTTAATTATTATGGCTTTTATTATTACCGCTATAGTAGGGGTTCCTATTAGGTAAAGCTGCTTAGCGCTAACCCTCTATTAAGCATTAAGTAAATAAGGTTACTAAGGGCGTAGAGGCTTAGGTGGCGTTATATACAGTAGAGAGGTGTCTAGTATTATTATAAATATGCTTATTAAGCTAAGATTATAGGTATTTAATTATACCCTCTCTTTTAGTAACTGTAGCAATAAGTATAATCTCAGCCTTCTTTAGTTGTTAGACGTCGCGTTTAGACATATAGAGGTTATCTTTAATTTCTTAACGCGTGTTATTAGCAAGCGCTTCGCGAGCTTATAGTTCTTAGATAATATTACGATCTTAGGTGGTATATATCTTAGCTTATATAAGCTTTAGGTAGTAGTTCTATAAAAGGCGGTAGTATTTATTAGGTTCTTATGCTACCATTTTTATAAATATCTTAGCGTTTTATGTCTTGATCTTAATAGGTAGTAGTCCTTTAGCTTATTTATTTATAGTTATATAGTTAATAAAGGATAAGATATTATTAATGTCCACCTTATTAAGGTTGTTATAGTTTTTTAAGCTACTAGGCTTCCCCTTAGGGGTTAAGGCTAGGGCTAATAAATTAAATCCTCCTAGGATTAATTAGCGTCGTGGGTTTAGTATAGGTATTGGATTGTTCTTTAAGTTTAACATAGTGGCTAGTAAGGAATTTCGTCTTACTATTATTAATTCTTTAAAAGTATAAAGTGAGGTAACTTGTGGATATACTACTTCTGGCAGCGCCTGCAGTATTATAAAGACGTAAAATTAGTTATGGGCTGGACGTTAGTAATAAAAAAGGCGTAATGTAATGTTATGGGACAGGGTCAGTGGTAGCTAAATATATATGCATGATTACAGCACGTAGTATACCAAACGCGTAGTTACGCGTTTGGTGCACCAACTACTTGCGTGCTGACTAATCAGGGGGGAGGCGCGTCAGTATATAGACCACGTAGTCTACCTCAATAGAATTGACAGTCACCACCATCTAAATAAGCATACAATACTATACGTATTTCGTGCCCCTGGATACGACTCAATTGTATCATTAAGTTGATACAAACAATATATATTTAAGGAGTCTACAAGACGTTGCGCGATCAATTGTAAGGGTTGAGGGCGTAAGGAGGTGATATACCCACATATAGCTAATATAAGCTATACGCGAGGTATATATAAGAGCACGGGGCTCTCCTATAGAGGCCCCTACGGTTGGGTTCTGTAATAGTAGGTTGTTTAAGGCTACTATAATTTTCTCTTATAGTTAAACCATTAGCTTATTATATAGGTCTAAATAGTAGTTTTTAGGGGGAACCTAGCCTTTGCCTACTAGGTATAAAAAGTAGGTCTAAAACTTAGTAAAGGATTAGTTTAATTTTATTATTAGGCAGTTATAGTTATAATAGGCATCCCGTACTTTATTTAAATTAATATAAATAGCAGCCAGATACTATATTATTTTGTTAATAAATATAAACTAAATAGGTAACTTATCCTTAAACTTAGCCTAGAGGTATCGCTAGGCGTTCCTAACGGCTTAACTAAAGAGGTAAAGTATTTTAGCTTCTTTAGAAGGAAAATAGTTATAGTTAATATAAAGCTTTCCTTATACCTAGATTCTCTAGTTTTTAAAGGTTAGGTCTATGCCGTTTAATAATAGTAGGGGGTTAAGAAGCTTAACGGACTTTAATTACTTTATTATTATATCCGTACTTTTTAGTATATTATATTTGGTTAAGTAGATAGGCTAGCTAAGGCTTTATAAAGGGGAGGCTATGCTATTTTATAAGGTAGTAAGGCTTTTTAGAATCTCCTTTAGAGTCTCTTAGGTACTTTAGACTTAAAGATAATTAACCTTCTAATTAGCTATAAGGGAATAAATCTGCTCATATATATTTATAACGTTATTATTGTTTTTAATTTCTAATCTTAACTAGATCTTATATTCCTTTTAGGTAGAAGTAGGTTTTTTAAATAAGCTTACTTTAGGTGCCATTATTAGCTTTCTAAGGTTTATTAGAACTATATAATTTAGTTTTAATTTTAGGGTTCTTTTAGGGGTATAGGTTAAGTATAGTCTGGCCTATAAAGTAGGATATTATTAGGGCCTTTTTAGGCGTAGTAGTGTAAGTTTTTTAATGTCTAAGTATAATGTATTAACGCGTTATTGTAGATAAAGGTCTTCTTTTAGAGTAGGATATTGTTAAGGCCTTCCCAGGCAATATAGGGAGAGCTTAGTATAATATAATAGGCTTATATAAATGCTTCTAAACTAAAGCTTATAGATTGCTACTATATAAGATACTAAGCTAAGGAAAAGGAAAGGGGGCTACGAGGGCTAGTGTAAATAAATAGGTAGCGCGAGCCGCCAAGGCGCTAGTAGTAGACGAGTTAATAGTAGGCGAGCTAATAGTAAGAAACAGTACTAGATAGTATACGATAATATAATAGGTGGCAAAATATAGCAGAATTTGGTAGGTGACGCGCTCTAGCACTATTATAGCCAGTATTAAAAAAAGCGCGCTCTTACTGAAATTAGACCCTACTTTACCCTAAACTATTTAACTCTTATATTAAAGATCTTTTAGTATATATCCTTAAAATAACTAATTAATTAATTAAGGGCGCTACTATTTATATACCCTCTAATTACTATATATACACCCCCTACCTTATTTGGTTTAGACGCTTTTTTATTAAGTTAGATATTTCCTTATTAAGTTAAAATATCACGTACGTTTAACTTGTTTGCGCCTATATTACAAAAATCAAAAGTACGAGCCCGTATTTCGCTTAAATGCTAAGTGTGACGGCTTGCACAAATGCCTCTGAACCGAAGCTTGTGGATTGCTATCTAGTAAAGATACTAAGCTAAGGAGAAGAAAAGAAGGGGGTCGCAAGGACCATAGTAAACATATATAAAGGGGCAGCCGCCAAGGCGCTAGCAGTAAGCGAGCCAATTGTAGGTTGGCAGAACATGGCAGCAGCATGGCAGAATTTGGCAGGTCGCGCTCTAGTACCGTCACACTAAGGGCTCTCTACAAGTAGATCTGTTAACACGATTGGCAATTATAGAGCCAGTTATAGAGTTAATTGGCTGACTTCCCCGATGCTCTATAATTGTAGGCTCTTAGATACAAAGTAGAGGTATTAATTTGGGTCCTACCGGGCGCATACCCAGGCGCGGGCGTGGGCGCGAAGTAGAGGCGGTATACCTAAATCAGTTTACGCGACGCCTTATAAAGTACTGCGTAATCCAATTAATTAACTTAGGCGCGATCCAAATTTAGACTGTACTACTTATACTATCACTAAAATTAAGACTTAATTGTGATGCTGTGGTTATAAAATTTACGTATTGCGTACTTTAATTTTCGTAATATAGGCGCAAACAAGTCAAACGTATGTAATATTCTAACTCAATAAAGAAATATATAACTTAACAAGAAAGCATCTAAACTAAATAAGGTAGGGGGTGTATATGTAGTAATTAAGGGGTATATAGTTACCTATAGGGGTTCGTTAGTCAAAGCGCAATTTTTATTAAAACTTATTAACTTTAGCTCTTTCTAATAACTCCCCCTATATATTTTATAACTACTATAATATTTATATAGCCTTTACTTACGGGGAGATTAATAATAAAGTTAATTAAGATATTTTTCTATTTTTAGTCTGGAATAGACAGTGGCTTTAGAAGGGCGTTATATATTTTATATAAAGCTTTAGCTTATTAGTAGATATAGCAGCTAAAGATATACCTTTATATTATATTATGCATATTTAGCTAATAATATTCTTATTAAAGCAGTTCTAGGGTTTTTTCTTAGCCTAAGTGGCTGGCTACTAGTAGATTATATATATTTAAGGAGCTTAAGCTTAAGTTCGTTATAGTTAGGTATAACTAAGCGGTTTTAGTAGTATAAGCGGCCTCTATAAGCTTTATATTTACTTAAAAAGATCCTTTTAAAGCGTCTAACGCCATCTTAAATTAGCTTAAGCGTTTCTTAAATAAAGTTATTATTTAAGTATTTGTTAATTATAATCTATTTAATTAAGGGCACTACTATTCGCATACCCCCTAATTACTATTTGTATACCCCTTAATTACTATATATACAGTTACCTATAGGGGTTTATTAGTTAACGGCTAACTAAAAATCTAAAAATGTCCATAATATTTTAACCACGCTAGCTATAAATATATATATTATATTATTATTATTTTTATATTTTTTTTTAAGAAAATATTAATCAAATTTAAGTAATTTATTATTTTATCTATATATACTTATTATTTAAAGGTTTAATAACTATTTATATATTAAAGAGTTTTTTTTTTAAAAATAAAAAACAAACCATTTAATATATTTGTTAAAATTAATTACTATTTTTGTTTAATAAAATGTAATGTTGGTCACATAGGGTGACTCACCAATAACGACTACTTGAGTAGGTTACAGTGATGTTAATTAATATGCTTCTTGATTGGAATAAGGAAGGGCGAGGAGCTTAAGACTCCTCGCCACGCTAGTGCCGCGGCGTCACGTGACGACCGCTTGCCTCATTCCCGACATGTAATAAATAAATTATTATAATAGTTTAAAGTTAATATACTTAAAATTTCTTAAAATTTCTTGTTAAATATATTATTTTAATTTCTTATTAAATTTTATTAAAAAAAAATTAATTAAATTTGCCATAAAAATATATAAAATAATTATTTTTTAATTATTTAAAAAGGATTCTTTTACTATAATATTTTACCGTTTTTAAAGCTAAATATTTTCAATTTTTAGTTTTTAATTTTAATTTAAATATTATTTTATTAAAATTTAAGTAATTGTTGGTATGTATTAACAATGTGCAGAATACATATATCGTAATGATATATACTATGTAGTGTTGTTAGTGGATTCTTGCTTGTTCTATCTACACGTCTTAATAATACATATACGCGTCTCGCGTAGGTCACGTGCCTACGCATGTAATATATAAAACGAATATATACCGATACTGGAGCAACTCTAAAAAAAAGGACTAAATCGTCCTATTCCCGTTATCCGTAGCATATACGCAATAACTAGCCCTTCCGTCTATAATACACAATAGCTTCTCCTTGTAATAAAGTTAGGACGTTATATAAGGGAAGGTAAGAAAACGGGAAGAAAGGGTATATATTGTTAACTTAGTCGCTTGGTTAGCATATACACGGAGTAGAATGGGATTTGGGTAGTAGTCCTGGCAGAATTTAGTAGGACCTAGTAGACTTGGCAGAATATAGCAGGACTTGGTAGACTTGGTAGAATATAGCAAAATACTATAGATTGCCGTGTCGCGGTTAGTAGGCGGATGTGTTGCGAGGGCCGCTAAGGCGCTAGTGGTAAGTGGGCTAATAGCGATTTTCTATCCTGGGGATGGAAAATCCTAATTGGCTGGTTAAATTCAGGGTCTGTAGAATATGGCGCTGTTATAGCGCTACGCCAAATCTTAGTTTGTTTGTTTAACCCACTCTATAGCCTGCAGTTCTAAGTAATTGGTATTAATTAACTTCTTAAGAGCCGTAGATGCCTTGCTCTTAGTTATTAAGTTAGTAGGGTTGCTATTACTATTAATCTACTTAACTTCTGTAATCTTTTTACGCTTATATAACTAACAAAGATATATAATGTCTATTATAAGGCGTTTCTCTTATGTAGTGCCTAGTTTAACAAGGCATTTGTAGAGTGATTTTAAGTTGGTGTAAAGTATAAGTGGAAGTTCGATCTGTAGGAGTTGTTTAACGATTAACTTAATTGCGGCGCTAATATTAAATCTGTAGGCTATTGCGTAGAGTTCTAAGGCTAGTACGCTTCTTGTAACTCTCTTGCACTTAATTAATAACTAGTGGATAATATTAGCCTTATGTAACGCGTCCTCTAGTACTAGTATATATCCTATTTGTAACAAGAGGTCCTTATTATTGGTAAATAAGGCGTTAGTAAAAGCAAGTAGGCGTAATGTGTTAATATCCAATTTAACGAATATAAGGCCTCTTATTAGATTGTTAATCTATAATTATAGTTGTTTATTAAGTACTATAATATCTTCTTTCTTAGGGTTGATTACCTGGGCGGTAAAAAAGAGATTAAAGGAAGCTTCTAGTTAATATATAGAGGTAATATATATACCTCTTGCGCGTTACGCAACGTATTATTCCTTTGTAGTTAGTGTATTACGGACAATGCCTCTTAAGCTTATGGTTGTAGCTATTTTGCTAAAGTGGACTGTATTTAGGTTCTTGCACTAATGTTCCTAGGTTATTATAATATTGCCTTCCTAAGAGAGTTAAATGATGTATCCGTTGAATTTAAGTAACTGCTTAACCGTAAGTTGCTTGCGCTTTTTTGCGAGAAATTAAGCCTTTTCTAGATGTTGTTGCTCCGCGTCCGCAAAGGTGGTATTAGCCAGAAATAGAGTGTTATTAGTTTAAAGGCCAACAATGCTAAAGTAGTTAGGAGTGTTGCTCTATAAGAGGTATAGGTTGTATGTTAATAAGTTTATATCTAATTCCTTAATATAATAATTATGGAAGGTTGTAAACTAGTAATTGCCTGCTTCTAGAATACTATATAAAGGCTTAATTACCTTTAGGATTAAGTTCTTTTTAATGCCTAGTTGGCTTCCCAACTCGTAAGGTAGTTGGATATAGAAGTCTTAATTTAGCTTTATAAGAGACTAGATATACGCCTAAGAGATATCTTATAGGTATAACTGTATGCCGTTGCCTCGTAGTATTGCTGCGATGTATAGAATAAGGCGTTGGCTGACTTGTTAAATAGTGGGTAACTAAGTTAGTATAATACCCTTTTTAAGATTATTATATGCTTGGACAACAAGTCTTAATTTCTTAAAGGCTTTATTAGTACTGGGGTTCTTAATCTCATCTATGAATTATAAGTTAAAGACTTTAACTCCTGCGGGTACGTCCTAAGGGTTAATTATCTTAAATACGCCCTTTTTAATCAGTCCTATAATTTCCTTTTAACGGGATGTTTTAAACTGCTTATAGTTGCTATCCTTTTGCAAGAATATAGTGATGTCGGCAGTATTAATATAAAGGGGATACTTGCGGGGTCTTCCTCTTCCTTGGCAAAGTGGTTGTGCTTCTCTAGTTTTAGTAAGGGACGGTTTCTATATAGAGGCAGTTTCTGTAGACGGTTTGTATATATGGACAGTTTCGTCAATTCTAGGGTCTATTAAGTACGGTTTAATAGTAGTACTACGGAACTTCGTAGGGCCGCTAGGTAGGTTAACGGCACACGTTTCTTCTTTAATATTTAGTAGGTTATATAGTCCTGCCTAGTATCTAGGTTGTCCTATATTGCCTTCTCTCTAGACCAGTACCAGAGAGTTAAGGGGTAGATTATGAATTGCGGTAGTGCTGGGGCTATTATATATATTAAGTGCATCTGCGACCTGGTGCCTTGCTTGTATCTTCTTTACTTCCTCTATGGCTTTCTTAAATGCAATCGCACGTTATATCACTATAGGTGAAGGTGCGTTGGACTCTATTATTTAGGGGTACGCTCTAAATACTAATAGTATGGGTATTAGGCCGTCTGGTCCTGTGGAGTTATTAATTGCTTTAAAGGCCATTTATAGTGCTATATCCTTATTAATTCCTGGTATCTCGGAAGTGATAATGTGGTATATGCGTTGCAAGGGGCCATGGTAACACTCTACTATGCTAATTAAGTTGTGAGCTTCAACTGGTACGCTCTTTATAGTAGTGCCTATATTAACCGCGTATTGCTTAAACTCTCTACTAATAAAGTTTTTTCCTGCATTATATGTAATTACATCTGGTGGGCCTAGGTATGTGTTAATCTAGCACACTTATAATATGTCCCATGTATGCTTAGCGCTAATATTCTATAGCCATCTGCCTGTTTGAAATTGGGTGCCTTTATTAATAATATAAAGTACGGGCTTGCTGTTAATATATATAATGTTAACAATAATATAGTAGTTAAAATTAATGTTGTTCTTTAAGGTGAATCTGAATTTGCCTGGTGACTTTCCGTGTTTTTAACAGTATAAGCAGTAGCGGGTGATATGCTTAAGGGTCTTATAATTAGCATTATTTTTATAGCTAGCGCGGTCTAATATTCTCTTAAGTTGCTCTACTAACGGATATCTAAAGCGTTGGTGTAGGCGTTGCAATTCTACGTCACTTAAATAGCATAGGTTTTAGTTAAAAGACTCTATAATAAACACATGCAACAAGGTATCCTATAGTAGAAACGGGTATCCGAATTGGTGTACAACTGGTACGGTCTTTAAGGGGGTTATTAGGATATTCTTTAGGTTGTTAAAGTACACTTATAAGTTATTTATATCCGCTAGGCAAAGCAGAAAAGGGGTGTTAACTTTAATAATATAAAACTCTACTGTACCTATTAGTGTAGCTACCTTGATAGAACTAATAGAAGATATAGAACCTATTCCAAACTGTATACTAACTATGCCTTTTATGGACTTGTTTAACTGTACTTTATTAATCTTCTAAAGTGCAAGAAACTAACCGTATCCTACTATAGAACGTTTAGAGGCTCTAGTGTTGATTATTATACCTATAAACTTTATAGAGGTGTAGCGTGAGGTTATATTATACGCAAACAGGTCTGTGTAGGTAAGAAATATATCTATTGTAGTATTAATAGTTGTGACTATATGGCTATATGCTCTATTGGCTAGTTCTAAGGCTATAGCGGTTATATTGTCTAGTTTAATCTTACCGTATAAAGTATAGTATACTATGGCCTGGTCGTCCTTGTTTAGTGGAGTGTTAGGGTCTATGTTAATTACTAAAGCGTTAAATATGTTGGTGATTTTGTCGTCCTTATTATTGTCCTTATTGTCGTTGCCTTTGTAGTCTATAATATATTGCTTTATTTGCTCCTAGAAGCGGTTCTTAAACTTATTCTTAAACTTAGTCTTAGACTCTTCCTGCTCTTCCTTAGTATGTTTCTATAAGTAATATCCCTCCTTGTTACAAACGAAGCAACGTAGTTTCTGTCGGTTGCGGTTATATGGGGGGTTACTACAGTTATTACGGTTGTTGTGGTTATAGTTATTGTCTCTTTTATGGAATCGTTAGTCCGTAAAGAAAACTTATATCTTCTCCACATGTTCTTTCTTATATGCTATAATAGACGATTAAAGTTTATTAATAAGGGCTCTAAGGTTGTCTGGTAGGTTAGAGACTATGTATTTATATACTGGTATTCCCTAGCAAGAAGTAACAATTTTGTTATAAAGAAAGTCTATAGTTTATAAGGTAGATCTAAGGCTATGCTATAGCTAACGAAGTCTATAAATTAGTAATTAGAGGCATTTACTTATAGACTTATCTATATTTTCTGCTATTACTATTATAAGTGTAATAGTATTCCACTTGTCTAGGTTCTTGCGTTGGAATCCTAGTTCTTTAAAGAAATTCTAAAGGTGCTCACAGACGTTAGCAAATGGTAGGCGGGATAGTTGGTTTATATAGAAGTGGTCTAAAGCTAGTCCTTTTAACATGGTGGGGAATGCCTTAAGGTAAGCTTCTTAGGGTACATCCGCTTGATTATAGATGTTGTAATAGAACCTTGTAGTAGTAACTACGGTAGGTCCTATTATTGGGCTAGGTATGTAGGTAAGAACAAATTAATAACGTAATAATAACTAGTGGAGTGGTTGCCTAATAGATTAACTCTAATTGTATTCTGAGATTTACTACAAGGAGAGAACTATCTATGGTAGGGACTGAGGTCCTTTAAATATACAACCATACTCCTAAGAAATCCTCTCTTATATATAAGGTACGTGTTATACGTGTTATACATAGATGTACACTACATATACTCCGTATACCGCGTATAATATTATATAACTTACTTACCATTCCTTGTTATATGGTTCCACTAGATCTATTTTAGACTATACCTATATTAACCAACTAGCTTCCTGCAACTCTTCCCTAAGTAGTTATAACACTGTATTTAAAGCGTCCGTAACACTATCTCCCTTCTTTTTATCTTTGTCCTTGAAGATTCCTAATATCTCCAAGTCGTCTACTAGAGGTATAATGTCCGTTTAATTAGTCTGGTTAATATCCTTACTTATTATGCCTAAAGCTTCTTCTTCTTCTTCACAAGCGCAATATTATACTCGCACTATGGCTGCCATATTGTCGCTTGGTGAGATAATGTTATCTCTATATTCTTGTTGTGCGAAAGCGGGGTTAGTATATATTACAATAGCGAGTCCCTCGTCTTAACAACCCTTATTTTATTTAGAGTGCACTAAAGCAAATATTTAATTGTCCTGTAATGTTCGCTCTGTCTCTAACGCTAAGTATGCGCGTCCTATAACTCTTAACAGTCTTTAAGTTCCCTAAGTAACTTATTATAGGGTCTCGTGTTTAATCTATTACTGTGAAACTTAAGTTTAAGTTGGCTGCCGCGCGCGCCAAACTCTACTATTCTGCTAAAGAGACCGCTTGGGCCCTTAAGGCTTAACGTTACTCCCTTAAGTCTTAGTAGGTTGCGTTCACTTAGTTAACCCGTCTTAAGAAGGTTTGTAAGAAGGTCCGTTCTAAGGAATAAAAACTAGTTTAGTAGGGTCTTAATAAGCTAGGTAATAAAAGGACTAACTCTCCTCCTATAAGGGAAATAACTCTAAGTAGCTTGGTAATTGCTCCTCTTAGGTCCCCCTTAGGTGACTTATTCTTTGGCAATCCTTCTTTATTAATGTTGCCTGACCTACTTTCTTTTAATACTCCTATACCTTTCCCATAGCGTTCCTTAGGTTGCTTAGTAGTTCCTAGGTAGTCTTACTGTAGCCTATTTACTTTATTTTGTACTATATTTTGTTATCTATATCCTTATAACTAATAATCTTTAAAACTTGCTATTTGTCTTCCTTTTGTCCTCTATACGTGTTTGCCTTATAGACTAATGGCTTAATATTCCCGTATGCTGGCTCTAGCATTGCGATATATTGTATAGGGTAAATCTTTATTTTAGCTAGTAGGTTTAACTTGTATATAACTAATAAAATTCTTTACTTAATTTTAAAAGGTCCTAGTCTAACATGGTCCAACTTCTTGCTTAGTTATTAACTCTTGAAATTTTTATATAGTAGCTATACTTTATCTCCCTCCTTAAGATCTGGTCCCTTAGATCTTTTAGCATTATAGTACCTTTTTATTTGTTTTTATACTAGTTTATCTGTTTCTTTAAGGTCTATATAAAGATTTATTAACATCTCTATTCTTTGTTTAGCTGTGCTACTCGTCTTTTTTGCTTAATATAGTGATAATGATGTTCTTGGTTTATATCCGTAATTTGCCTTAAATAGTAATGTCCCTATTCCTTCTTGTGGTGTTGCATTATATGCAAACTATATAACTAGTAATAACAATACCTAATTGTTCTGTGCGTGATTAATATAATGCCTTAGATACTGTTCTAGTGTCTAGTTTAATCTTTCCGTTTATCTATCCATTTGCGGATAATATGCTATAGATATTGCTGCGCGAACCCCTTATTCTACTAGAAACACTTCCTAAAATACTACTATAAATTTTAGATCTTTGTCTGATATAATCTTGTTTAGTACTCTATATCTTATAAATACTTCCTTTATATAGATTCTAGCGACATCTTCTACTGATATCTCTTTAGTGCATGCTATAAAGTATCCCTACTTTATTAGTTTATTTACTATTACTAAGATTACGTTATAATCTTGTCCTATAATAGGATCTCTTAACTTTAGTAACTTAATAATAAAGTCCTATAATATAACCTCCTATAGTCTTTCTAGTGTCTTAATAGGTTATAGCCCTCTATACGGCTTGTACCTTGTCAGTTTATTCCTTTAGTAATCTAGATATTCCTTTATAACTTATCTTGCTAGTCCCTAGATTTCTTAAATAATATATTTCTCCTAAAGTTTTAACACTAAGCCTATAGCTCCATTGTGTCCTTATATTATTCCCTTATAGAATTCCTTAATAAATTCTTCTATAATAGACTTAGGCATATATGTTGCTTCTTTATTTTTGTATTGCTCTAAGTTTAAATCCTCTACCTATACTTCTTAGATCTTCTATATCCAATTACTCTCTAGTAATTTATGGATCTGACTTTCCTTGGTTGCTATAATCTTTGGATAATTATACCTAATTAATCTGTTTTAATCCCTTTATAATAAAGCTCCTAATAGCTTTTTATTACTTTGTAGTTTAGCCTTTTTGCTTAGAGCATCTACTCGTGCGTTATCTGTACCCTTAGTATACTAAATTTTAAAATAGTATTCTATAAGCATTTCCGCCCATCTAACCTGTCTTTAGTTAAGTTCCTTTGTTATTAGAAATCCTATAAGGTTCTTATAGTCTATTTTAACTATAAATGGTTTCTCTGTGCCTTGTAAGAATGCTCTCTATTCCTTAAGTGCTGTAACTATACCTAACAACTCCTTATTGTAGATGTTATAGTTTAACTCTAGTAGTGTTATCTTTTGACTATAGTATGCCACTGGGTGCTATCCATCTTGATGTTTTTGTATAAAGTATGCCCCTAGTATAAAGTCTAATGTATTTATTTCTACAACCGTCTCTAGACCTGGTTAATAGATCTTAAGAACTAGCTCCTGGGTAAATAACCCTTTAACTTTTTTAAATAGTTTTTATTACTTCTTTCCCTATGCCTATAGTTCTTCTTTCTTTATTAACCGCGTAAATAGCTTAATATCCTTTAACTATTACGCTATAAACCTTCTATAATAATTACAAAACCCTAGGAACGATCTTAACTGCATAATGTTCTCTGGTTCTTGCTAATTTACTATGGCCTTAATCTTCTTTGGATCTATGCTAAGTTGGCCTAGTTTAATAATAAATTTAACGAAATTAGTCTTCCTAGTAAAGAACTCGCATTTCTTAACTGCTACTGGCATCTGTTCTTCTTATAGTCTCTTTAAGACCCATTTAATGTATTCTCTATACTCTTCCTCACTCTTTAAGTAGATAATAATGTTATTAAGGTATGCTATAACAAATTCATCTAGGTGTTCTCCTAACACACTATTGATTTGCTTCTGGAATATTACTAGTGCGTTTATAAGCCTAAATTATATAACTAATGGTTTATATAGTCCTTCCTTTAACCTAAAGGCTGCCTTCTATTTATCGCCTTCCTTAATCCTAATCTGGTGGTACGCCCATCTTAGATCTATCTTTATAAAGATCTTTACATTGCCTATCCTATCTTAGATTTTGCTAATTAAGGGTAAAGAATACCTATCCTTTCTAGTAATGCTGTTTAACTGTCTGTAGTCTATATACATCCTAAGTTTTCCATTTTTCTTTAGGATGAATAGTACTGGATATCCTGCTAATAACTGTAATAGTCTAATATATCCCTTATATAAGTTCTCCTAAATAAACTCCTTAAGCGCTACTAACTCTATTTTAGTAAGCTTATAGATTAGAAAGAACTTTAGACTTATTCCCTCTTCTAATTCTATCTTATAGTCCTAAGCTGTATACTCTAACAGCTTTTCACTTTCTGGTAACTATAACTTTTTACTATACTTATAGTATCTCTTTAGTATATGACTTAAGCCTTGCTTAGTCTCTTTATATATTACTCCAACTTGGTACTATACTAACTTGGTTTACTGTTGCACTTTGTGTTATTAAGTATTTTTAATATTAACCTAACCTATAACCTAATTAATCTTTAGATTGTACTCCTGTAACTAAGGTATTCCTAGTATCGCCTCGTCCTGTCCTAATAGTAGGATATTAAAAGATATTCTAACTGGTCTTCCTTTAATAGTTAACTAAGTAGGTCCTGTTTTAAGATTAATAATGCCTCCTCTATAGGCTATCTAATCTTCTAAAATTATTATAAGTGGATATAGGTGTTCCTTTTATCTATATAGTAACCCTATCCTTTTTACTGCCTTTGGTAATATATGGTTCCTAGTTGCTCTACTATCTACTAATGCTTTGAACTGTTAATCTTGCTATTTAACTTATAAATTTAGGTGTTATCCTTAAATTCCTTTAAGGGTCTAAGGCTTTAATACTAGTTCCCTCTAGTCCTATACGCCTCCCCTTTTCCTAACTATTGGCTGCTAGATCCTGCTTGTATTTAGTCTAACTTTAGCTAATACTTAGTTTATTTCTTTTCCTCTATATGCTATAGATAAGTGTTCTCTGGGCACTTCTACCACTATTATCTATCTAGGTATTCTTCTATAAGGAATCTTCTTGGTTAAAATATTAAGTCTCCTTAACCTTATACTTCTACTAGGTGCCATCTATATATATACTTGGCATTTCTAAATCGCTTTTCCTCTAGTGCCTAATATATCCTTACTGGGTACTTCTAGTTCTTATCTTTAAGTGCTCTATGCATATTGCATATGTTATCCACATAAGCTATCCATAATAGTATATAATGCGCTGCATATTTTGGGTTAACTCGTAGTTTATCTTTATCCTTAAGTTTAAACCTATACCTAGTTAACCTAACCACTAGTATCTCTGCTGTGGGTATTAAGATTTATTACTTACTTCTCTAGTCCCTAGATCCTTCTTTTAGGTTCCTTAACGTTATAATTAATGCTCCCTTAATGTGACTTATGCGTTTTTCCGTAATAGGTTAGTTTTAGACAACTTTTTTATCTAGCTATATATAAAAGTCTTCCTATTTATTGTTGTGTTATTACCTATACCACTTTCCATATAACTGGTTTAGTGTATATAGTCTATCTATTAGAAAGCACCTTGTTATCGCTATATTATAACATCCTTTAGTATGTCTTTCTTTAAACCTAATTAGAATATCTAGATCCTTTTCTTATTCCAGTTTATCTAACTACTTTACCCTAGGTGTCCCTATACTTGGCCTATTAATAACTCTTTATACAGGTACTCTGTCCCTTATATAACCTAGTATAGCTAACCTCTTATCTAGCTTTTACTCTTACTATGCGATAATTCTTATTCTAAACTTATCTATAGTTTCTTATTTTCTGCGTCTTGCAGCTAGATCTTTGTAGTTATCTTACTTTTTAATCCTAGTATTAACTGTTTAATCTTTAGGCTAAACACTATGTTTACCTAGGATTACTAATATTCTTACTTGTTCTCTAAACTTATAGTTCTTGAACTTGCGTCCTGTACTTATTTACTTATTACTAAACTAAGTTACTACCCTTTCCTATTGGTTTTCGTCTATTGTGGGTCTTTAGGTATGTCTTATCTTGTTTTAAGAATCTTAAGCTTTTTTTATCTCTTCTTAAGAATCTTAAGCCTATGGCCTTTTGCCTTTATTAAGTGATAAGCTAGCACTAGTAGTTGTCTACTTACTTAGTTTCTTTTAAATATTGCTCCTATTATCTTGTAAAGCGATAGAAATTGTATCTAATGGTGTTATAATATCTGTTACTAAACCCTGTTCTATAATGGTCTTAGTTTCTACTTCTATTTTAACTTCTTTAAGGTCTGCATGCTCTTAGTAAGCTGCCTTTATTGCCTTATTATTGGTAAATACTTCGCCTTTGTTAAATTTATTGTCTTTAATGTCCGATCTATAAGCTAGTTTGTTGGTTCCTTTAAACTTAGATAATAATGGCTCCTATAGCCAATAGCTTGCGCTATACTTAGCGTCCTTATAAATTTAGTATGCGTTATTGTAACAATACGCAAAACTATTAATTGAATACTCTTTTGTTCCTTATAGTGCACCGTTGTCCCTCTATATATATATGCCGTCTACTGGCCTAGTTCCCTTTACTACGTGGTTACTTTAACTACCTCTATAGTCTCTAGCAAAATAACCTTATTTTCCGCAATTTATATAAGCCCCATCTTTAAACCACTTTTCTTGCTATAGAGTCCGCCTAAACGTCTTCTGCTGCTAAAATCCCTAGTTTAGCCTCTACTTCTAGGTCCTTTAATTATTTAATCCTTGACTTCTAGGTTTCTATAGTTTCTTTTCCTACCTTTAAGTTTCTTTAGTACCACTTAGGTCTATTAGCTTTGCGCTATTCTATAGTTTTTGACTCTATATCTGCCATTACATACTCTGCGCCTTATATAACTGTGGAACTCTGTTTTACCCTCTCTTAGCTTATTCCCTTTAATAGATTCTGTTATCGATCTTTATTAACTAATCTATTAACTCTCTTAGAGTATCCGCATCTTCTATTAGGATGATTGCGTCCTAGACTTTAGCCTTAAGTCCCTATTTATACTATGCTATAAGCGCCCTATTATTCCACTTAACCTATATAGCTAGTGTTTGAAACTGTATTATATACTTAATTGCTGAAGTGCGTTATACTAAGTTCTGAAGCTTTTATTCTGCTATGGTTATGGCCTCTAGGTCTCTAAATATCTGTATTAGTTATTCCGCAAACCCATTTTAACTGGCAAATATATACCGTACGTCCTAGTTAGTTATTGTTATACTATTAGCCTGTATTTCCGTAAGATATGGCTTAAACCACTTAAGTGCCCTCCCTGTTAGGAATAATCCTGTATAGGTTACTTAATCCAACAATATTACTAACTTTGCTCCTTCCTGTACTACCTTAAAGTGCATCTGCGTAAGAAATCCCTTAAGCTTTAACTTCTCTCCTAAGAACCGTTTAATTAAAGGTAGCTTAATTTTTACTACTCTAATTCCATTAATGCGTTCTTTAAGTATCCTATTATTATTTTATAAGTAATTAACTATTTCCTGTAACTGACCTTGTGTAACTACTTAAGAATCCCTATTATCCATACTAGTATCTCCTAGCCCTAAGGTTGTGGCTGCCGTTAACGCCGTCATGACTGGTGCTTTAGGTGGCATGTTATTTAATCTTATTTAATACCGTAACCTTAGTAGTGAATATGTAATGGAACCTTATAGCAGTAACTACGGTAGGTCCTATTATTAGGCTGGGTATATAGGTAAGAATAAATTAACAACATAATAATAACTAGTAGAGTGGTTGCCTAACAGATTAACTTTAATTATATTCTAAGATTTACTATAAGGAGAGAACTATCTACGGTAGGGACTGAGGTCCTTTAAATACACAACCATACTCCTAAGAAATCCTCTCTTATACGTGAGGTACGTGTTATACGTGTTATATATAGATGTACACTGCATATACTCCGTACACCGCGTATAACATTATGTGACTTACTTACCATTCCTCGTTACATGGTTCCACCAGATCCATCCTGGACCGTGCCTATATTAACCAACTAGCTTCCTATAACTCTTCCCCAAGTAGTTGTAACACTGTACTTAAAGCGTCCGTAATAGATGTTATAGAATATTATCAATTTATAGTTAAGGCTTTTGTTTATGCCACTATATTTCTGCTCCTCCGTATATATCTTAGCTGCATTTATAATTTCCTTACCATATCCTTATATTACGTCCGTAGGGGTATGTATAGGTGCTGGAGTCTATATAGGTGCGGGGGCAGCATATACAGGTATAGGAGCAGTGTATGCTGGTGTAAAGGGATAGGTGGTCGATAATATAGAGGGGAGATTGGTTGGTGTACCGGTTGGTTAGGTTGCGGTAGCTTTAGCTTATTATTACTCCTTTAAAGTGCCCTCTATTATATATACCTTAATCGATCTAGATAGTGTCAGTCCATACTTATTCTTAGCTGATTTAATTATCTCTCTACTCTATTTAGTTTGGTCTTCTTCTTGTGCTATATTATATAAAGACTAAGGGAGTAATTTACCTTGTTTATAGTTAGTGTTAACCTATACTCCTCTGCTATTTAGATAATTGTGTAGTTGTTAAAGCTAGTGTAAGGGGATTTTTATAAAGGTATCAACTGTAAAGTCCTTGAAATCTCCCTAGGATAATTCCCAGAGTATAAAGTCTAGTTGGTTGTATATCTCTGTATATATATACATTTTATATTATACATAGTCGGTTAGCTCGTCCTTTGTGACTTCCGTTAGGTTAATTCTATTTTCCTATTTAGCTGCTTTTTTCTCCTAGTCTTTCTCCATTTCTAACATCTTGTGTTATTTGAGTAGGTAATGTTACGGCGCTGGTGGAAAACGGTGGATTATGGCAGTGGATTGTAGCGGACAATCGCAGACAGTTTTAGACAATCTCGGACATTATTACGGTACTGGCAAATCGCCGCAGATTGCGGTTACGTGACGCGAAGATCGCATAAAATATTAAGCGGCGCTGCTCTTCTTCTCTTTTCCTCTCTCTAGCTTTGGATCCTTGTTTATAGACTACCAATTGTACAGGCTTACGCGTCCCTTATGCCGTGCTCGTGCCTTGATTAACTAAGTTGCTAACATTATCCAAAGCTCATTATTACTCTTTCTTCCTAAGAAGGAACTTAAAAATATCTATCTATAAAACCACAAACAGGATAAGGATATAGAATAGGACCCTAAGGACATTACTAGGACTATAAGGATAGGACAGACCTAAGAACTAAAAGAACACAAACAGAACGCGAAATCTAAGAATAGGATACGTATAAACTAGAACCCCTAGAAAATAAATAAACATTAGAAATTACCTAATACCCCTACCACTATGCCAAGAAATACAGCAGCTGGTAAAGCCACTATAGGACCCGTAAATACCTCTAATAGTAAAACAGTCACCGTTATAACCCCCTAGGAAGAGCTCGCAGTAGCTAATACTAAAATTAAACGGCTTTAAGAGCTGCTTAAAACTAGAGACACCCCTATACTTAATAAGGAGTTATTAGACACCTAAAGACTTACTATAGTCCTTAAGGCCCTAGCCTAATGTACAGTATTAGTATTATTACGGTCCGTAAAGGTTATAAACCCCCTATTACTTATAGATGGAACTAACCCTATATTTAATAACTAGAAGCTTTAATTATAGGATAAGCTTAAAGTTAATACAGACCACTTCCCTACTACTTAAGCTAAGATGGCCTACATCTTCGACCGTACTGGCGGAGACGTATAGACGCATCTACGTCCGCGATATGCCTAGGACTTGGCAGATCCCTTCCTCTCTAGAGATGAGATAATTAACTACTTGTCTTCTATCTACGAGGACCCCTTTAAGGTACAAAACGCCCGCCTTAATTATAAAGCTCTTAATATAAAGACAACGGAGACCTTTTTAGCCTTTTAGACCTACTTTCTGCACCTAGCTGGCTAAGCCTAAATTCCCTATAAAGACCTAATGCCGGACCTCTTTAATAAGCTTACCCTAGACCTACAGCGCGCTATACTACCAGTTTTTACTACTGTATAGACGCTAAAGATACTTATAGACTACTGCCTATCTATTAACTAAGGCCTCTATTAAATTAAGGCATAAGCTAAGCGGTACAAAGCTAGAAACTCTCTAAACCAGACCATAAACACTATATAAACAGCCTATAATACTCCGGCACGATCTGCAACTCCTACAGCACTAGCTATATAGCCCGCCGTTAATTTAGCAGCTAGCTATATAGCTAATCCTACTACGGGTCTAGCGCATACTTAGCCTATATATAACAACCCCTATAAACAGGCCCTCAGTAATTAAGGAGCTTGCTTCTTATACAGCCAGAAAGACCATTTTACAAAAAATTACCAGATAAAGGCAAAAACAGGCAAGGTTCTATTAATTTAGGAGGATAGTATAAAGTCAAAAAAAGAGGAACCCTAGAGAAAGACTCCTCTTTAGGGTTAAAAGAAATTAATATGTTATATATTAATCTGGGTCAGCTAGTTAATAGAAGAAGCTACACTATCTCTTATACTTTATTTTATAATAGATATTAAGTTTTAACCTCTACTTTAGCTAACTCTAGAGCAAGTACCTTTGCCTTAATAGACACCTAGTATACCATAAAGCTAGCTAAATTTTTAAATACGCCTTTTAAGGAACTGCCTAAACCAGTTCCTATTTACGGGTATAACGGATAAATAGGACCACCTATTATAACTATCTTACAGATCTACCTCCGTGTTAATAGACAAAGGTAGTATAATATCCCCTTCCTTATTATAGACCTAGGAAGCTACAATATAATCTTTAAAAAAAAATGGCTAGCCTATTTAGGCTTACAGCTTAACGTATGGAGTAGACGGCTTATCTAGCCTAAATCCCTACCCCTAACCCCTTTCTTTATAAAAGAAATTAGTATTATAATGGAAAACCTTATACAGCCCTAGATTAATACTATTCACCAAGCCAATGCTATACGTAGGGACCAGGCCTTTAAGAAAGATATATAGCTTAATCTACAACGGATTTATATACTATACCGCCCCTAGACTACCTATATTACGCCACCCACACTAGAGATCTAGAAAATTAGTAGTAACCTAGCTAAGTCCCCTACGGAGAACTTAGGCCCTACGTAGCTATAAAGAAAGGCTAGGAATACTAAACGCCATACTAAACTAATAGACTGGAAGAACAACTTATGGAAAATAAAATATAAGCTAAAGAAGACTATAAACCCTATACCATAAAATACGGCCTAATAAAAGTCTATAAAGAAACCTATAGACCTTCCCCCAGTTAATATCTACTGTATTAGCGCCGTAGGATTTTACTAGAACTTAGTCTAACCTAATACCATCACCTTTACCACCAGCTGTAACAGGACTAGCCTAGTTACAGTAGGAATGTCTTAGTAAAACACTTAATAGATAAACTTGACGCCTTAATTAACTTCTGCTAAGTTCTGCCAGATTAATTAAATTCTACCAAAGTCCGTCCGCGTGCGCATGTGCGTACGCATCGACCAAGACCCCTAACTATTTAATTACAAGATTCTCTGGTTATTCCTTTCTCTTCTTTACGCAACGTCTTGTTCTCTTTAAGAGCTATATACCCTTAGATTTAGATAGAATTTATATTATTTCTTTAAATCTTCCCTAAAGCCTCTTCGCGCCC
>Ga0307507_10003946_pt1 | contig 27363 bp, 33 predicted proteins | sample 7_EM_MG_FD_207223 | JGI IMG/M metagenome (GOLD analysis project Ga0307507, IMG submission 207223) | Populus trichocarpa ectomycorrhiza microbial communities from riparian zone in the Pacific Northwest, United States - 7_EM | ecosystem: Host-associated > Plants > Roots > Unclassified | place...
CGAGCGCGTAAAACTTAACAACCAACGCCTCATCGAGCGCCGCCGAAAAGCTGAAGAAGACGAAAGTTCTTTCCAAGTCGCCGAGGAAGCCCGCAAACAGGCAGACGTGCACAAACGTCTCGCAGACCGCAAGAAACGCGCGGAGGCGGATAGGAATCGCAAAGAATTGGAGTGAGTCCCTGCTACCACTGCCCCTACTGCTACCAATGATCCTGTTCCCCAAAAGCGGGCGGAGAGCTAACGCTGTGTAGTGACGAGAGGGAGAAGAATCGCCAGAGAAAGTTGAAGGCTGTACAGACCAGGGAGTGGGATTCTACAAAGACGGAGGAGGATTACAATCCCAGGAGTCGATCCTCTGGATTTAGGCGTGGTGCACATGGTGGGGTTGCAACGGCCGCCCCCCCTAGAGGCGCGCCGTCGGGTCCCCGCGCTGGTGTAGGTTCTCCGGCGAAGGCTGCGGTTACAGCGGTGTCGGTGCAGGAGTGGCCGGAATTGCCTGGGGAGAAGCAGAAAGGTGGGGCTGAAGGACCGAAAGGTGAGGTGAAGAAGGACGAGCTCAAGGAGGAGGAAGTTAAGCAGGAGGAGGCCAAGCATGAGGCAAATGAGGTCCAGAAAAAAAACCCTACCATTGATACCACCGCGCCAAAGGACAAGCCTGCACTTCTATCTCCCGCCATCGGCGGTTCCTCTTGGGCAGAACAGGTAGAAGCCGGATCCCCGGTCGTCACCACCGCCGCAGCTACTACCACTTAATTCTTCCATCCCTCCCTCCCTCCCTCCTCGTCTTCCTACCTCATCCGTCCATTATCTTTTGGATGTTCACTTAGTCGCTTAACATCAAAAACTTCCTCTACCTAAAGACTGTATTGCTAAAAGGATTCGCCGCTTTTTAATTATGACAAGACAAAAAAAAAAAGGGAAAAAGGAAAAAGGAAGTACAGATCAAATAGAAAGTGTAAAACAGAGAAATACCCCACCCTTAATGCGCCACATCGTAGAGAGCGAGGAAAGGAAATTCAGGTATTACAATTCTAAGGGGAAAGAAAATCACGTTCAATAAACAAGGTGTGTGCATCTACCTTACCATCTATGACCTCCACCCCCACCGCTACCCCTGCCACCGTATCCACCGCCACCACCACCACCGCGACCACCCCACCCCCCTCCACCGTCGCCGCTTCTGCCACCACGATAGCCACCCCCACGGCCGCCTCTGAAACCACCACGGTAGCCGCCACCGCCAGATTGTTCTCGCGAGTAACCACCGTCGTGAAAGCCCCTATCGTTATCGCGGAAATCCCTGCCATGCTGTCCCTGCGGAGGTCCCCTTCCAGCTAATTCTTCCTGCAACCTCTTCAACGTAGCCCTCATCTGCGCGTACCCAAGGTGCATCTATCATCACGCACGTACCGCGGATCAGCCATGTGAAGAAAGAAAAAAACAGAAGCAGAAACAGCGAGAAAAGAACTCAACAGAGAGAAAACACCCCTACCTTGCCATAAAAATGATCCGCTAACCTCCTATCATTATCCAACCTAGACAAGTAGGCCCCACACACATCACAAACTTGCAATTTCTGATGACCAGAGGGTCCAGCACTATCACTGAGCAACTTCAACTCCTTCTCCTTCCCCTCCTTCTCCATCTTCGCAACCTTAACCTTATGCCACTCATCCAGTGCGCGACCAATAGCACCCGTCTCACCGAGTACCTCTACCTCCTGCAATCCAGAGCTTATGCTCCCATCCAAGTCCGCAATTCCCTTTAGTAGTGAATTCGTCTTCGTAATCTCATCTGGTGTCTTATCCAGTCGCCGCTGTGCGGCGTCGATCCGACGATTGCACTCGTCGATGTAGCGCTGCAGGTCGCGCTGGTAGTCATATTCGTAGCCGAGATCCTTAGAAGCCTTGTTAGCGCGTTCGCGCTCGTAGTCTGCCTTATGGGATTCTAAGTGCGTCTTCTTGCACGGGCCGAGGTCTTGCTTCGTGTTCGTGAAGAGGTCGTGTGGACACGTGCCCACCAGGAAGCTGCGGCAGACGGAGGGGTCGGTGAATGGGACGGAGGAGTTGGTTTGGTTGGGCGTGCCCATTAGCTGGTGTTCGTTAGTTAACTAGCCTACGGTGGGTGGCTAAATAGCCAGATGGGGAGAGCCTAAAAAACTGACCTGCTCGAGCAGTCTCCTTTGTTCTGGTTGGTTGAAGTTGGGTTAGATATTGGCCATGAAGCAAGTAAGGAAGAGGAACTAGTTACCAGCTGCCATGGTTCTGGTGGTTACCAATTGGAGTTCTAAACTTTCGAAGCTGTTTTTCGTGTTGCACCTGCGGATGTCCGTGGCGGAACGGTGGTAGGTGAGCCGCTGGCTTCTGGGGAGAGAAGCTTGACTGTAAATATATTTTTTTGGTTACCCGGCTTCTACATCATCCTCACCAGTTCTCACCCGCATCCAGCAGCCCAGAGTCTACATATCGAGAAGGCCCCTCAACATTCCACTAGGTTCAAATGCCTACAAATCTAGTATTTCTATCGTATCAACAGAAGACAGACATGATTTAGGGTCGCCGCTAAAATGATCGCCAAGTAATTGTTGTTAGATCAACCTCTACATAGCTACGAAACTGGGAAACTAATTATCGGAATAATTATTTTTCAAGTTAAAACATTTCCGTAAATTACAAAGAACCCAAGCTATCAGTACGGAACTCCCCCCCTCTTCGAAATACCCAAAGTGAGAGAATTAAGAAACAAAAAGGATACTATAAAAAATGCGAACGGCTCCAAATATCCTACAAATCGATCAAGCTCTCCTCCGCTACTTTGGGCTGCTGCTGTGGTTGACTGTGCACAGGCGCTGGGGTTGAAGCTTCGCTGATATTCGGGTATCCATAACCATGGTGCCCGTATGGAGTCCCCCCAGGGCCTGTACTGGGCCCGTGCTGCCATTGTGGGGGCTGTGAGGACAGTGGATAAGCATAGTTATATTCAGGTTGCTGCCCATTCTTCGGGTACTGCCAGTATGACGCATCTGGGTTTTGCGGAGGAGGGTGATGCTGTTGTGAAGGGGGTTTTTGAGGCTGAGTGGATGGTCCTGTCAGTGGTTGCTGGGGCTGCAGTTGCGACTGTGGCTGCTGTTGCTGGTGTTGTTGTGGCTGCTGTTGCTGTTGTGGCTGTTGTGGTTGTTGTTGTGGTTGCTGTTGCTGTTGCGGGAGTGGAGAATTTACCGGAGGCTCGGAGCCATGCAGTGAAGAGCCAGGGGCGCTAGGTTCTGATGGTGGGGGGCCATTGTATCCGTTATACTGTTGATAAGCTGTTCGCGGAGGAGCCTTATGAGGTTCAGGTGACTGAGCGTGAAGCGAAGGCCCCCCCTTGTCAAAAGCGTGAGGCTGGGTGTAGTAATTCTGATAATTTGTCTGCTGGTTGGGATAGGGATTTTGTGGGGTTCCTGGTGTGTTACCCCCACTAACTCCATAATAGCCCTCAGCTGAAGGCAGAGCAGGATATGCACTATTAGAAGAGGGGGGTTGTTGGTAAGGACCGGGGGAAGAAACTCCTCCGATCCCATGGCGACCATAGGTGTAGCTCAGTCTCTCCTCCAGCATCCGGTCATAATAGCGTACGACTGTACCAAGTTTTGCGTGTAGATCACATAGAGCCTCTGGAATGAAAATTATTAGTTTCAGCATAGTGTGATAAGGATTAATAAACCATACCATATTTGCTCATGGTCTCACCAAAGGTTCGAGCCAATTTTGGCCTTAAAGCCCCAATGCTATCATAAAGCTCCTGTATCTGGGGCTCTCTCAGGATTGTCCCGGTCGGTTGGGACTGCAATCGATCAACAAGGGTGGCAAAAAGATTGATATTTTCAGCCTCAGCAGGGCTCAGTTCGTGATCTGGCCTATGGGTGACGTTCGCTTGTGAAGCCGAAGCAGTGTACTTAGCTGCAGCATTCGGGTTCGACCACGCAGACTTTGCTTTTTGCTCCTCCATATCCTTCAAACTCGCAGCGATTGCTGCCTTCAGCTCCTCATCCTCATCCTCGTCAGGCCCAGTCTTCCCCCCCGATGGCTTTGAAGCAGGAGGTTGAGCAGTGGGTGCCGAGACATGAGGTGGAGCAACTTGCTTCTGAGCTTGTAGCTGCTGTTGGGAAACATAACCCGCGCTTCCTTTCCCCTTAACCTCTTCTAGTGACATTTTCAACGCCATTTTGAGGTCCTCATCATCGTCATCCTCAACCCTAGCATTTCTCGGTTGCATAAGGTTGTTTGGTTTTTGCTTCTGCACTTGAGGCGGTCGAGACAGCGGTTTCGCCGAAGGGCCCAAGACCCGCTTCTCCGTCAATTTAGTGTGGCATCCATCACACACACGAACGGCTTGCACTATCCCTATGTGGGGGAGAGGTATAGACTTCGAGGAGCAAGCACCGCAGAAAACGTTTCCGCAATTGCGGCAATGATGCTTCCTATTAGTGAAAGTGAAGGGGGTTCGACACCGCATACAGACATCTGAATCAGTCCAATCAGGAGGCTTTCCTTTACGTTAGTTGGCGGCTCAGATAACCATCGGGGCTTGACTCTACTTACCGCCGACGAGTCAACAAACGATGAAGAAACCTTGGTTGGCGGTGGGAAGTTGAATCCCTCATTTTTGAGCATCCGATATATCTCCCCGACATACGAGAGATGACTCTTCCCTTCAAATGCAGATGCCCAAGTTTGTATGAGCTCTAGTATTTTGCTCTCAACCTTGGGGTCCAGTGAATAAGGAGCTTTTAGTAGAGAAACTAGATTGTCCACAAATTCCCGTGAGGCAATTTCGGCTAAAAAGTGCGACCCCCCATTTTTGACGCATGTATCTGTGAGCTTTATGGTGATATACGTCAGTAACACTCTTAAATTGGAGCTACCTCCCTCTCGAATCCAACTAGAAACTTGATCTCACACTCAGAGCCGCTAACTGAACATTAGGATTACGATGTCCTATTCGCTTCCGCAAGGAGCGCATAGCTTCTTTTGGTTGAACCGTCTTGCTCCGAATGACGTCGGAGATTTCCAAGTTGAGCGCCATATCCTCTCTGCAAAATGGTAAGCAAGTGGAATAAGTCAAGAAAAATTGGAGCCTTATAAAAACAGAATACGAACAAACTCGAAGACGTAGCTTTCTCAACTTGGTCGTCAAGAGACGAGTTCGATGCTGTAAACCACGCCATAGGTACTGTATCTTTAGGGGACGATGTAAAGATAGAAGCGATGGCTGCCGCTGAAAAGAGGCTGAGCAAAAAGAGTGCCAAAGGAAGGTGATAAAAAGTCCTAGGGGAAGAGAAGGATTTAGTTCAAGAAGTTAATTTACCACGAACAATACTAACTATAGTACGTAGAGTAGCGAACGGTGGTTTATGGTGGCGCGGGGGGGGGGGGGGCAGGTGAGGAGGATTGACAGCTGCAGCAGATGGAACGAGATGGAAATTAGGATGGAGGGAAGCTGACGCAGGTCATTGTATGGGTGACGCCTCTCACCCCGCCATTATGTAAGCACCCGCGACCGAGCCACTTGGCGAGAAGCGCGAGGCAAGAAGATTACCGCGAAGGATTGCGTATTTACCGTCACGAGGTACCGTAGTGCAAACTGTGGGAAGCAAGAAAGTCGTCGTATTCCCTATTCCAGCCAATAAGTTTATGCACATCGTATCGTATCGTACGGGTGCCGTACTCTATCATAAAACATCCATACTGTGCAGTACGGTACGGTACTGGAACGGATTTTCCTCCTCCCGATCCTCCTCCCCTCCTCCTCCTCACTAACTTACTTCCCTTCTATTGTCCCATTGCATCTTTTGGACTCAATCTCGAGTGGTTGCGAGTGACAACGCTCGAGGGCTCCTCGCCAAGACTTTATAGATCGCCCTCTGGAATTTTGGTGTGAAAACAAGCACCCTTGATTTGCACCCGCTAGGTTCCTTGTAACTTCGAGAATCCTATCATATCAACATCGACACCCTCACAACTCACAGCCAATGCAATAACGGACAAGCTCTTTTTTCATGCTTTACCGGGGATAAACGCTATCATAGGATATCTAATCTCCTCCGGACACACACCCCACCTCCACCCACATTTCTCCATACATCGGCAGCTCTATATCCGCCCAGCTTTGCCAAACCTTCTATTCACCGCACCCCTTCCCTTCCACCTCTCACATAGCCGGCGATGAGATAGACCCTTCACCAACCGCGTTGTCATGAGCTCCCACATCTCCCCGCCCTCTCGCCCGGCCCCCGCTCCTCCTGTAATGCGTGTATATCCCCATGTTCATGACCTTGTGGCTCGCACTGCTGGTCTACGGCCAGGCGACCGTTCGGTACATATTATTCTACCCTTATGGAATTTCTGTCTTGCTCGAATCTGACTGGTGGGACCGTAGATTAAAGCATGGCTCGAGCTTGCCTTTCAATATTGGCAATGTGCCAGGGCTCATCTAGGTTTTAAACGTCAAGATGCAGCATACGTTGACTATCTCCTTGCATCCGAAATTGTAGCCAACATTATTCCGAGATGCCAGGATTTTCCTACTTTCAAAAGCACAGCCGGTCGCCTTTACCAGGACTTTGAAGCATTGAAAAAGGTGATTTAATCCCAAGTGGGCGCCTCCCTTCCGACAAAGCTAAATCATTTGTCATTACCTAGGAGTTGGTGCAAAAAATGCCCGAGTTTGACAAAGTTAAAGAGGAAATCAAGAAAAATAACAAGATCTCCGGGGTTGTTAGTGCCCAAGCTCAACTGGAGGCAGAAGCGCAGTTGCGTGCAGCAAAGCCTTCATCCGGCAATAACGGAAATGTAACTGCCGTATCGAAGAAGCCCGTAGTTAAGGCCAAGCCTGACATTCTGTCCTCTAGGCCCCTCCTAGGTAATGAGCGAAGCTTCGACTAAGTAGGTTTGGCTTTACTGATGGTATTGTAGATTTGCAAGGTATGGCTTCAAACAATAGCAACGAGACGGGAGGTTCTAGCTCAAAAACAGGGAAAGCTGCTTCAGATGAATTGAATTTAGAGGCTCGGTTCGAGAAGCTTTCCATGCCATCTGGTCGGCCAATTGTGCTTTCAAGTTCTCAGCGCAATAGACAGTCGGCATCTGCAAACCTCCACGGTCCAAGGGAAATGCCTACGAAATTACCACCACTGGATGTCAATGCGATGCCCAAACTTCCAGCTCCAACATATTCACCGGCAACCAGTTTCACATCTCCCACCGGGATACCACCGCACCGAAGTTCTGCTCGTCCCTCCTTGCCTGCCCAGGTTCCAGTTGGGCCGGAGAGCACTGGACCACGGCCTGCGGCGCCCAAGGAAACTACGATCTCAGTCAATACACTTTGTAGCTATCTCGAGGGATCAGAAGTATCTGTATTACTGCTTGACGTCCGCCCTCGAAATGAATTTATGGAGGGGCACATATTCACGCGGTCTATAGTTTGCGTTGAGCCTGTTATATTACGTGAGGGGTAGGGTCTTCCATTGATTCATTTACATTTGCAGACTTACTGACATTTCAATGATAGGATGTCGGGAGATGACCTAGACGATACGTTCGTCCTTGAGCCCCCCAAGGAACAGGACCTGTTCAGTAGAAAACATGATTATGATTTCGTAGTTTACTATGACCAGTCCACCTCAAGCAATAGCTTCCTTAGTGGATCAACGAATGATCAACATCTTATCACATTACGGAGCCTGCACCTTGCAATGGATGACTATGCTTTCGGAAAACGACTTAAAAATCCACCACTCTTGCTAATCGGGGGGCTCGACGCATGGATAAATTTAGTTGGAAAGCAAGCATTGAAAGTTATTGATCCTGAAGCACCCACGATAGTTCGTTCAGATGCAAGACACTCAGCCCCTCCCGGTAGAGAAGCCGGATCCCTTGAGCGACCAAGCAGCCAGCCAAACACCTATGGGGAAAACCCACCTGACAAAAGCTCAGTTCGGTCTCTAGCTCAGAGACGACAGGATCGTGATTCACAAAGGGGATCGCTACCGCCCCTAAATAGGCAAAGCTATAAGAAGAACGAGGAACCTACACGACCTTACACAATAGATATCGAGGAGGAGCGGAGGTGGATGGAGAGATTACACAAGGAGTGGGAGCCTGTGGGGATGAGTGTTATTTCATCTACCGATGAAATAGATGCAAAGAAGCGGAGAAGAGGTACATCTATCGTAACGCCTAGCGATATACCACACGTACGAACAGTGGAAGAATTCGTAAGCTCTGACCTTATCCCTGCTATGCCACTACGTTTTACTGAATTAGATCAGTTCCAACGTTACCCTGCGACTCCCCATACACAGCAATCTATGATTTCCCCATCTTTGTCCACTCCTCAGCAGGATCGCTTCCCGACATCCCTCACCAGGAGGCCAACCATCATCGATCATCCCTTTCATGGGTTTACCGACGTTCGTAATCCTGAATTCAATCCCCCGCCTTCCCCAGTTCGTCCCCCACCTGCCGTCCCTCGGAAAAGCTATAGCGGTGTGTCTGAACGCCCTGCTCCAGCCCTACCTCCACCTCCACCCCCGGCCTCTGAGAGGCCCCCTAAAATTCCGCCAGTGACAAGCAAGTCACCACTCCCTCCATTCGCAGGCATGGGCACAGTGAACATTGGGACTACTGGGCTCAAGAATTTAGGTAATACATGCTACATGAATTCTGTTTTGCAATGTATGAGTGGGACTATTCCTCTATCGAGGTACTTCTTGGACGGTAGCTATAAGAGCCATGTCAGTAAGGATAATCCCCTAGGGTCTCGTGGGGTTTTAGCCGAGGCATTTGCTGCGATCGTCAGGCATCTATGGAGTGGTGATTATAGTTTCATTTCGCCCGTTACTATAAAGGTACGTTTAACCTCCGGTATTGACGAGGGATTAAAGTTTATTGTTTCACAGGACGTGTCCGGCCGCTTAAACGAGATGTTTCGCAACAATGACCAGCAGGATGCCCAGGAATTTCTTGGATTTCTTTTGGACGGGCTGCACGAGGATCTCAATCCCTACGCAAATCGTGGGAAACTTAGACCCCTCAAAGACGACGAGGAGCGTCGTCGGGAGAAGCTACCAGTTCAACTAGCATCTAATATTGAGTGGCAACGGTATACCCATCACAACTATTCGGTTGTTGTGAATTGGTTTCAGGGGCAATTGAGTAGTAAGCTTTCATGCCTGACATGCGGGAGAACATCGACTACTTATTCTCCTTTTATGTATCTTTCTCTGCCGATACCTGCTATGAAGAGCAATAACTTCACTCTCCGCGACTGTTTAGAAGAGTTTGTCAGAGAAGAGACGCTGGAAGGTGATGACGCTTGGCATTGCCCACAGTGCAAAAAGGCTCGGAAAGCGACAAAGAAGCTGACCATTACCCGACTCCCACACATCCTGATCATCCACCTCAAGCGTTTCACGAACAGAGGTCCCTGGAGAGACAAACTTAACACTTTTGTTGATATTCCTCTCCGCCATTTAGACCTAACGAGATATATGCCTCCGCCATTGGCTGGCGACGAAATGCCACGGACACTCCCCCCGCCAACAGCCGAGACAACCCCACCTTTCTTCTATGATCTATACGCTGTCTGTAATCACTACGGCACGATAAATGGAGGGCACTATACCGCTGTGGTTCGAAGCTCGTACAAGACCGGTTGGAATTTATTTGACGACAGCAAAGCAACCTTGATAGAAGAGGGAAGAGTAGTGGTAAGCCTAGTTCATGACTCCTAGTTTATAGAATCATTATTAACTTTGACCAGTCCCGAAATGCATATGTCCTGTTTTGGGTTCGTGGAAATGTAATGTGAAGGCATCATATCCGGATGCGATAGAGAAACCTACACGCTTTGCTCTTTACGGCGTCTGTTTTTGTGGAGTTCTACCTCTTTACTCTAGCATTTTTTTTCCTTGTCTTTTTCTTTTTCTTGCAGGGCCAGTTACATGGATTTCTCACTTTTTCCTCTTCTCAATCTTAAAGAGCTATCATTATTGTATGCCTCTTGTCCGGTGTTTTTTTCTTTTCTTTTCAGCATCACCATACGCTTTGTCAATCCCCCTTTCCCCTTTCGAGATTTGGGATTCCAAGCGCGGTCTTATGTGTATAGTATCATACGGTACATGTGTTCACGAGAGTGTATGTGTGAAGAAACCATAGGCCTCGGTTTTGCAAATCATACTGTAAATCGGAGAGTTACTTGCTGAATCTGATGGGGCAGGGGTGTGGGCTTTTGTCATGTGTTTGTAACAAAGAAACGACTTAGCTCTATGCTCAGGGTGAAGGCTGCGATACTGGTAAGTGATTTTAGGCACGGTTCGGACTTCATCCATTATGCCTGGGGCGACGGGTGTGGTAGTGGTGGGTATAATGGGGCCCTTTGCTGTAATTTGGGATCTACGGTTCCGTTAATGTGAAGACCCCGAGAATGATGTACGATTGATGTTGTCGTGCCCAGACAATCTGTCTTTGGCAAAAACTTTGCCTCCTCGTCCTCGATTCGAGGCTCTTGCAAGGGTACTAGTACGTCAACGACCGGATTCTCCGGCTGGGATAGTGTATATATTCCCCTAGTCATTCTATATATTGCACAAACATGCTTTGCCGCTACCCCCCATACGCTCCTTCCGGAATTCACCACCGAGTGAGGATTGGTGATTAGGCTGTCAGTAGACAACTATATTCACAATCCTCAAATTTAAGCAGATATCGTTCTATTCAAGTTACAGGGTGTTTGAGTAGAGAGAAGGAGCGGTATGCAATGTCTCAGCGCCAGAAAATGCTGTGAGGTGCTTATCAAGCAACAAGTCCAGACCATGCACTAAAGATAGCCAGACCACCAGACCACACCCCACATTCAATCAGGCATAGTGAACCAAGATGCCCAAAGCACAAAGCTAGAAATCTATTCTATTTTTGTTCGGCTCTCTTTTTTGTGGAGATTTACCTGATTTTCTGGCATATTCAAATGAGATAATACCTACCAGCCACCATCCACGCACTCTCGCACGCGCTAAGGTGGCAGCGGTGTGAATTATTACATTGGCAGGCCTTGAATCATACAGAAATATCAGCCCTATAAAAAAACTTGTAGCCCATGGTTCAGCGGACCCCCAGGCTTGGTCAGGGAATTATATCAAAAGGTTGAGCTGGTCTACCCTGAGCACCACTAGGTATTACTAGGGTAGAAATTTAATAAGAATGCTGAACTAAACACCGCAGCTAGGGTTCGGTATCGATTTTCACAAACTCTTCCATAAGCTAATACTGTAACTGTAATAGGGCATCTTAATTAGCAAAGGGCCTCAATGAAGAATTAGGAGGAAGGGCTCCTTCCCGGGCTCACTTACGTAGGGGACGCAAAAAGTCTCTAGAAACTTTTGATGTTTACGGGCATCATCACTTACAGCAAATCCCAGGATTCATCAAAAAAAAACATCCCGATTCCTCTCCAGGTACTAGTACTTGGAGGTCGAGCCGTTGACAGAGATGAGAATTAGAAGCTCACCCAGCTAAGGATTCTCCAAGTTTGAACATCGAGTGGCTTATCATGACACATTCCCAATTCTCCGTAGTACTACCGTGGAAACAAGCACACATCTTACTGGCAGGTGAGCCCGGACTTCCTTCCTTCCTTCCTTCCCTTGCGCCTGAGGATAAGGATACTGGTATCGTGTTATTGAATGTTAAAGGCATTATAGGGATATATATAGTGTGAAAAGAGGAGAAATTCTGGATACTCACTATTGACCTAATGGTGGAGTCCCTTCAAGTTCGTGTGGGGTTCTCACAGCTGGAATATCAGCGGTAACAAATAAAAACAAGATAGGTTTGGCTGTGAGTAAGAGAAGGTTTGGATGGGGATATGGGATTTATGAGCGTATGACCGAAGGTATTATAGTCAGGTGCTCGGAGCATTGTGTCTAATTTTGAAGTCCAACCTCAAGAGCATTATGGCACCCTGCCCAGGGATCCTGGAGATTGATCATCGAGTGATTCTTAGTAACGTCCTCTGCTTCTCCGGAGCCGGATAGCTTAAGCGTGATTAGCCCCTTGACCGTAGGACTTAGTGTCAAGTTAAACTGCTTATATTAGGGACAGACCACTGACTTTTTCCTTCAAGTTGAGTAGTCTAGAGTAAATGATAGCTACGGGAGCTGTATCGCTAGTTAGCTTTTACCATTCCTTCCATGCTGGTATATTGTCTCAAGATTCTTAAAAGAAGGAAAAGACACACATCACGCAGTATCCTACATCCTTTACAAGAAGCTATATGATACCACGCACGGTCATTTGCTATGATACTAAACCCTATCCTCTCGATTATCAGTTTCTCACCAATTGCAGCACCATACAAATGCCTATGATACATACTATTAACCATCACTCGGACACCCAACACCCATACCCCAACCTCAAACCCCGACCTACACACAATACCAGCACCGCTCAGCCCATAACTCTTGGCATCAAATTATTTCCCTATAAATATCCCCCCTCCCCCCCACCTCTCTCCCTCTTCCTTCCTCGAGCCACCCGGGCCTTCCAACAGTCCCAAACACACCAGCCCATCTATATATCGGAAGGGGGGTGCCGCAAATTGGATGACCTGGAGATGCTCCCCTATCCGTGTCTCCAGCTCAAACACAATGATTGAAAAGAGTCACCGTAGGTTGAACCAGACCTAGCATGCAACCCCTGAAGGTGGAACCCGGTGTGGGGAAACCTATTGATGGGGAGAATATAGGTGACTCGACATTCATTTTAGGATCTCGGTGGGCTTTTTAGTAGTTTAGTTATGATTATTCCTTTGAGTTGGTCTATTTATTAATCTTCTTTGGCCTTCTGTTTTTCCTTTAGTATTTTTTACTTTTTCATACTATCGTATAATATGATATCAACAAAGTGAGGGAGGAAGTTTCTCAATTCCTGTTCTATGTCCCTCGTTCTTATTCAACTTTGACCCCTCGATGCAAGAATCTTTAGCCAGTGAAATTTTTTTAAAAAATAACCGGCGATAAATCCATACACTCGGAGAGCAAGAAATCAAGGAATAAAGTAAAGACTGCAGCAAATGCCTCCCAGACTTGAGCCCCACACCGTGCATGTGCAATTCCAACTGAGAATTCCCAAAGCCCAGATTCAACCCCTCCACTCCCCCTAAGCTCCCACATTTAAGGGTAAGATCAGGAGCTATATAGCAAACAACCTAACCACAGGCTCCGAGGTGCGGCGGGGGAGAAAGCCATCCACTACACAACACTTTAGCCATCGTGAGGCGTAGGCAAACGCTGAAGAGGGGAGAACGGGCAAAAAACACTAAATCTAGAGGACTTTGAATTACAATAACTTGACCACCCCGAGTCAAAGGTTTTGAGGGAAAATGTTTCAAAGGCCTAGGAATCCGTGGGATCCTGGAGGAAGAATAGAAGATTTCTCCAGCTTCAAGTCCAGTGACGAATCGGGGACAAGATCCCATCTTTCGAAGTATCATAGGTTTCCTCCAAGTGCAGAGAACAGCCGTTTTCCTGAGAAAGATATGGCAATCAACTTCAGTTACTCCAAGCCCGAGCCAGCCTGAATTTGCACAGCGTGAATCTTTTGAGAAGATCAGGCTCTGCACTTTAGATATACACCACAGTGCACACACCATGGGATGATTGTCCAGAACCAATCTCGGAGGATTCGTTGCTCTACAACACTTCATAGGGGTAGGGGGGCGAGATTTAGCATATCGCTCCTCTTGCTACAGTCCGCTCTTCAATTCTTGCCGACTAGAATAGGATTTGCTATGTCGAGTGACCTACCGTGACGCTAATTCCCTATAACTATAATAGCTATCTTATCTTGGGAGCATGGTGCCGGGCTCTTAAAACCAACCAAAAGCCAACACAACAATAATTTTCGAAAACCCCCAACCACAGCCACATCTTTAAGATATAAGTTGAAAGAAATACTCAAGGGACACTCCTCTCTAGTTCCCTACTTTCTAATCTTCAAGAGGAGCAACGTTCGTGGAGACAGTAAAATTTCGAATTACCCATGTAGATCCCTTTCCAAGGTTATTTTAGCCAAGCCCTACTATTTTGTGTGTATTACGTAGGTGAAATTACACAGGGTGCTAGTTTTAGGCTCCAGGCGCTATAGAACCAGTAATCCCTCAATAAAGGATGGCATGTTAAACTCCTTCCATTCAAAAAGACCTCGGGCTTCGAGCTAAAGCAGGTGATAGCTGTGAGAATTGCCGATGTGAATTATGAATACACAAGCGGTTTAGCTCCTGTTACTCCCCCCATGCCCCTCTGCCAGATGCTCGAATACCTAGGATGGTACATAATCCTATAAGTGCAATGAAAAAGACAAATGTAGCCATCAAGAAGATCTAATCAGATCTGTCGTACTCCTTACTTCATTCTGCCCTATCGCCTCCTGCCTACCAATAAATAAGCCACCGGAATTCAGTGTGTGATGGGAGGAACAAAGAAAGGAAGAGTGAAGAAGGCAAAAAAAAAAAAGGGCAAAAACAGAGCCAACAAATATCTCTGATTTGGCCGAAAACACAAAAGAAAGCTTCCTATGAGTCTCAGCATTACCCGGGGACTGACTATATTAGACTACAAGCGCAAGACCAGCTACAAATGGAGCAAATCACTCCAAACTCCATTGAGACCCCAAGGAATTCGCAGGAGTATTATGTCCCACACAAGGAATTGCAGTATGCCCAGGGACCCCAGGTGCTCAGCTGCCAACATCCCTCAGCTTTTAATCATCATACCTGTCATAACCTCCCAGACATGTCCAATGTCCCACCCACCAATGGACTCCTATACCATTACTGGATATCATAATATCAAATACCCCTGCCGATATTGCCGAGCCCTAAAGCGACCCCTGGCATTAAATATTCTCCACCCATTCTCGTCCTCTTCTCCCTCCCTGAGACACCCTTGACACCCGATACCCTCAACACCCCAGCACATCATCCCAGGGATACCGCAAATTGGAGGACCCGGATATGCCCCGCTATCCATGTCATGATCAAAAAAGTCACTAGGTTGGACCAAACTTATCATGCAACTGAAGATGGACCAAATTTTGTTTGATGCATGTTGACAGGGAGAATACAGGTGATCCAACATGCATTCTTGGAACCTGAGTGTGTACCTTTGATAGTTCACTTGAGATCATTCCTTTGAGCCAGTTGCTCTGTCTTCCCTATGTAACCCCACGCCCCTCCCCCTGTTTTCCCCCACCCCTTTCCTCCGATAGTATCATACTAATGAAGTGAAGGAGGAAGCCATTAGCCTCTGTCTTGGTCAAGTTGGCTGGGAATATTCAAAACCCACCCAACCTCCCTCCCACCCCGCAAGAAATCCCTACAAATTCCAGGCCGGGAGAAAGTGAAAAAAGGAAAAGAAAGAAAAGAAAGAAAAAAAAGACACAAACAGTAAATGCCCCTCAGACACTGTCCCGATGGTATTACTCCCATTCCAATCAGGAATTCCCAGAAACCCAGTCCAGCCCCCATCTCCCCATCTCCCCCAGGCTCCCAAATTCCAGCCTAATATCAGGGGAAACATAGAAATCAACTCGACCACCACCTCCAAGGAGGGAAGCTATCAGCTCTCACTACACTATACTTAGTGGCAGGGACGACCCCTATCTACGAGTGATATTAGATGACCACGAGCTGTTCCCAGCAAGGTTAGCTTAAACCAAACCAAACCCTTCAATAACAGCTCAACCCCCCTGGGGAGCCCGCACTGCAAAGCATTTGAGGCGAGGCGGCAACAGCACCAGCTAGTGCCAGCATTAACCTCTACTGGTACAGGTATTCAATGCAATTAGGCAATGCTGATCAAATTCCGACACGATGCAAACTAGGCGTTCCTAAGGCTTAGAGGGGATGAAAATTACTAACATTTGGTACGCTTATGGACACAGCTAGCAGTTTTCAGCAACACCCACGGAAAAGACGGTGGTAATGATCCACATTTCCTCGTCCATAGGTAATTAGCGTACGGCAGGAATTATTATTCTCCTTCTCACAGGCAGCTCCGCAGATTGTTCGTCTGTCGTCCCCACTGTTAGAATGTGATAGACCAGAACTGCCGAGCCGGTAGTAAGTGAATGCTTGATAACTATCCGCCTTTCGAAATTTCTCTATTCCAGGGTTCATAGACAGATCGGCTGAGGCTTCAATAACTATACACATACTCGAGCTAGGCCAGGATCATAGGGCGCATGAGCTATTAGTGTGCTCCGGGATACCCTAGTGTCTGTCCATGTGAGTTCGGCTACTGAGAACTTACCCACCGGGTTCTCCACACATAGGATACCATTCCCTCCCCCACCTACCGATACTCCTTCCCTCGATACTGGGATAGCCAAACTATTTATGTGCCCAATCCGGGTATTTGCTGCAGTACCTTTACCTTCGAGCCAATCCCCCTTAGTGGCCTTACAAAACCTCAATTGCCGTAGGTTATAAAGGATTGCATTCACAAACTCTGCCACATGCCATGCTCCGCCGCTACGACAATCGACGTCGCAAGTAAGTATATAAGTTGAGCAGTAAGTAGGATAATAAAGAATGCAGTACCAGCAGTCGTGAGAGAGCTCCTCAATTCAACCACAGTAGATCCCAGCATCATGTACATCTACTTCACACGGCAGATCAGATCAACCTCCCTAGATGCAGCGGAATGTAATTGTCTCAAACCCTAATTTCCAATTCAGTCATTCATTCCACTCTCACCATAACCGCACCTCGACACCTAAACCAGCAACTCCCTTTCCCCCTTCCCCGCTGACTTCTCCCCCTCCCCCTCATCATCACAAGGCATTACTCATAATATAATAATAATAATAATAATAACATCCTCAACAAGTAATTGTAACCATCCGATAACCGCCGATGCATCAATGCATACAGAAACGCACAAATATTCCACATCCCGGACCGTACCGCACCGTAATCCCCCGATAAAAACTCCAAGCTAATCTCCCACATACCCACCCCAAACCCCATCCCCATCCCAATCCAAGCTCCCGAGAATCTCTGTCAGGTTACACATCGGCAATGCCACCGCTTTCTGCCCTACCACGAGTGACACCATATGTTTCACGACAATGATCGCCATCACATGCCCCGCCTCACTCAACAACACAAAGAGGACGAAGAAAATGAAGAACAAGAAGCAGAAACATTCGACCCCGCCCCATCTTACCCTGATCTACCTTGGGCTGTACTGCCTTGAACAACCCACCAGCCACCTGACCCGTTTTCCCTCTTACATTCTCTCATCCTAGTCTACCGTAGTTTAGTTGAAACCTGTTTTTGTTTTTTTACACACACACACATGTGTAGATACATATAGTATGATACCTACATACCGTACGAGTACACAGATTCACACAAACCATAGAAAGGAAAAAAGTGAAAAAAAGACAATCCAAACAAAGTACTCGAGTAGAGCAACCTCGTTACTAGCAAATTTCCACCCTGATCGCCCGTACTTCCCAGCTCTAGAATTACCGTCGTTCCCATCCCCGTCCCAGCACGGCACCATACCCTATCTAGGCTGCGCAAAGAGGAGTAGACTCCAGCCCCGTATCGTAGAAACAATACAAGCAATCTTCATTATCGTACCATCGGTAGTCAGTCCGGTCAGTAGGCCGTACACACACACACCCACACTCACACTCACACTCACACTCACACGGAAAACAATGGGCTGTTTTACCGGTATGGTATTTGTATAACACCCTAGGCCATCCAGTCGCTAACCCTAGCACGGCGATTTATTAGGCTTACACTTGCCTTTTATGCCGGTAATAAGGTACTGTAACTAGATCAAGTGAGGATTATTTTTATTTATTTTCTCTCTTATTTCTCCTCCCCTACCTCCGCTTCATTTTCTCCGGATGCATGGAAGGTATGAGCTTTTCTCTCTTCCTTCCTTCCTTCCTTCCTTCTACTGTGTCACCTGCACCGTGCGCGAGTAGTCAAGCCTAGGTTGTGAGAAGTTTTTTTTTCTTTTGTACTCCAGTACCGCACTGTATACATCAGGATGAGCAAGTACGCTAATGAACTCTACGCCTTGCCCTGTTGGGGGTTTTCCGAATGTTATAGCGGCATAAGGGAGCGAGTGAGGAGAGGAGGTGAATGAATAGGTGTGTGGGAGGAGGGGGCTGGAAGAGATGAAATGTTTGATCAAGACATGGTATATCACTCGAAACTGGATTTCCTTTTTATCAATTTTGCAAAGTTTAGGGAGGGAGGGAGGGAGGGAGGGGCAGAAGGGGTTTGGTTGCACAACGGTTATTGATACGATTTCGCCGACAGAAGCTGAGCACACCGGTAGTGGTGATCTGGTATGCGCACTGGTAGTTTATCCGTGTTCAGTAAACCCTTTCCATTCCTTACGTGATAGCGCAGGAGCAGTCGCAGGAGAATTTCGCTTCCACTTTTTTTCTTTTCCCCCCTCTCCCCCGATGGTTTCAAGTTAATCGGGAGGCTAATCTGACTGGAAGTAGCGAGGCGAGGCGAGTTCAAGTGGGGCCGAGAAAGTTAGGTTAACCACCTACGATACCGCACTTCATCGCACATTCCACTATCAGATAAGCAATAGAGCTAAATTGCAATAGACTTAGCCGAGCAGGTTAATAAGATTACGAATACCGGTTAATGAGATCCAGAAAGCCCCAGCCCGCTCAAGCCATACCGCGTCGGGCTAACACTATTCCGTCTTGAGGTGCTTTGTCTCTGACTACGGAGATTAGGGGCCTAACGGAGATAGGGCAGACTTGACGGTAGTACGGAAATCCACGCGGGAATTATTTATATCGTCGACGGATCCGTCACCAATGAATCAACGTCCACGTCCACGTCCACGTCAATTCTCCAGTCACACTCGTCACTGAGGAGGAGGAGGAGGAGAAACCTGTACGGTGCTCGTAGACTACAAGCGCAGTATCGTACCACAGTAATACCTCAAGCCCGGCTAAGACATTCCAACAAGTGCCTTAATCCATTCATTCAATCTCCGGCCGGGTGGGGGTGATGCGTTTTCAATTTCCCTAATATCTGTGGGTGTTTGTTTGTTGAACATATAATAAGATTCCGGTTATAGTATAATCTGAGAGACGTGTGTACCGTTAGGCGCCGGGGGTTGAGGCTTGATATATCATGTATCATAGTTAGAGATACTAGTAGATATATGATGCCCCATTGTGATTACTCGAGCCCGGTAAAAAATATCGTGATGGGCGGACTCAAACAAACAAACAAACACCCAATAAACCAATAAACCAACAAACCAAAACGAAAGAAACACGTCTAGAAACATCAGTAACTAGCGTGATACCCCATGACCCGAACACGGTCCATCATTCCCCCCCCTTCCCCCACCCGTTACGGGGAGTCCCCATTCTGTACTCCAAAGTACTGTACTCGAGTACAGTGCAGTACCGTGCAGCATATGAGTACAAAGGCATACCCGACAACTCATCTCCTCCCCACGTCCTCGAGTACGGTACCGTTGCCTACCAAAACTTGATCAATCACTTGACCATCACTCCCCCCCGTGACCACAACCCAGCACCACAAAGGCACGTAAGCAAACATGAGAGAAAGAGGAAAAAAAAGGAAACAAAAAAAAAGTAATAACAAAAATGAAAACAACTGGCTCGCCAGAGGCGAAGTGATTCCATACGTACTTGTACAAAGTGCAGCCTATGAATATAACTTCCACGTGAATCAAATGAATATCATAAGTTGAGCAAAAAAAAAAAAGCGGTCTGCAGAAATCAGCTCTTTCGGTCCGGATATTTTGGTGAGGGCTCTCCTTGTGATTGCCATCCTGCTCTGAAGCACGTGATGGTCGCACAAGTCTCTTTCTATGATATTGATACGGTATTATAGGACCGTACCGGTATTCGTACAGGACTACCGGTATTACAGTGGCCCTAACCAGCCATCCGCCCCTCCTGCTTCCTGCTTCCCTCTGCAAGCAATAACCGGCCCGCTCCAAGCGAGTACTCACCAGATGAGGTTACGGTCGAATGTAGAATATTATGATCATAGTGCAATGCCTTGGACGGGCACGGCACGGTCCAGCACAGTATCGTACTAACGGCAGGCTATGATCGGTATCACGGCGACAAACTTCCAGAAACGTCCATTGAATCCTCATCCTCCCCTTCCCTTCCCTTCCGCCGCGGGGCAAAGGCAAAGCAAGGCAAGCACATGCTTTTTTTTCTTTTCTTTGCCTTCCCCACGAGCAGAGTTTTCATCTATTCCACTTTATTTTTATTTTTCCCCTTCATTAGATTTCATGCTTGTTTGTCATTATAAATTTTGATGGGGCGGGTAGGGAGGAACAGGGCAGGGGTTGGTCTTTTTCTTCTTCTCAGTCCGGGTCCGAGTTGCCGTTTGTGCTCATAAGGATAGTGAAAGGGGAGTGAGGTCATTTGACGATACCGTATGTCGTCGAGGCTGGGCTGACTGGACCCGTTGCTGGTATGTGCAGGTGTGCGAGTTGGCATGATGAATATCATTTATTGCGGGAGGAGTTGAAGTTAGTGTACCAGTACTATTGATTACCGGTAGGTTACAATGCCATTGCGCTGCGCTGGACTACTGTGCCCTGGTACTCGAGTAGTACCGTACAATGCGGTACAGTACTAGTGCAATACAATACGTCTCTCAATTATTATTTACAGGAGAGTCACACCATGTCACACTGAAATCCCATCTCGCTGTCTATTAGGAAGGAAGGAAGCAAAGGGAAAGAAAAGAAAAAGAAGGAAGAAGAAAAAAACGCCTCACTGGTTCTCCTATCGTGCAGAAGAGTGCAGGTATCAATCATTTACGCAGGACGGATATAACGCACAACCCGCCAAAACGCCATTGGAGAAAAAGAAAAAAAGACCCACTCTTACACATTCATGCTCAATAGATTTCTATACGGTCCCTAGCAATAGTGGCAAAAAAAAAAAAACGGCCCAGCTCCTCTTTGATATTTCGTCTTCATACCAATAAATATGTAAATAATTATGAGTAAAAACTTGATGCAATCTATTTCTTCCAAGTAAAAGAGGATGCGAAAAAAAAATCAAAATAACAGAATAATGGGTTTAAATGAAATTCTTGAATTATAGGAAGATACCAGTATGCAAACCAATTTATGGTCAACGATATATCCTTAGCTTTAGTAGTAATCCCAGATCGAGATGCTAGTACTAAGGCTCTTTCTAAGTATTTACCTAGCATTATATAAATCTTAAAATAAAGCTACAATATATTATACTTCAAATACACAGAGGAAATCAAGTCAAGCTTAATCCTTTCTCCCTCAAACTAGCTCCAACTTGGTAGAATTATATCTACAAGATTGAACATTATTGATCCAAGTATTATCGTATGTGACAATAAACGATTTGAGCATTACACATATTTCATCATACTAACCCTTATTTTTCCTCTAAACCCCTACTCTTGATTAAACATTCCCATAATCGAAAGAAAGCAAATCTTACCTACAGTATCCCCATTCCCATCCTTATTTTTTTTTTTGCTAAATAATTACCTAACCCCCCCCATGCTCTCAATTTTTTCCTCTGCGGTTCCTGGGAATAGCATGCATCGCAAGGTTTAGAGGAAAATCAGAAACAACCGTACCTCCCATCACCGATCGAATCCCAGATCCAATTACCTACCCAACCCGTAAACACCAAATCTAACTGGATCTAATTATGCTTACTTTTTTACCCCACACTCCCCCCAATCGTAATAATATCAAAAGTTTTCTCTCTCTCTACTGTACCAGTATTCCCTCCCTCCCTCCCTCCCGCCCGTCTAGGCATCCTGTAAGCATGCGGTATATTATACAAACCGTTTAATTACAGCAAACGCACAGCAGCACAAAGCGACAACGTATGATACGAGGTGAAGAAGGGACCGAAAGAATGGGAGGAGGAGGGGGGAAAAGAAAAAAAAAAGAAGAAAAAAAAGCCCCTTGTCACGATCGCGGGAATCGAGGATAATTATTATATCCTTCATCTCCGTCCTATCGGTAGGGTACCATGCAGAGTTGTACCGTACTGCGCTGTACCCCCTCCCCCGTCTCCCCATCACGGGGACAACCAAAAAAATTTCCCTTTTCAATGTCTTGAATTATCTTGTGCGCTCATTTGTTGACAGGCGACTGAGACCGATTGACACCTGCATTCGTACCTGTCATCGAGTCGATAGAATGGATGGATAGATGGGGGTGTGTGGTTTGTCTGTCAATCATCAATTGGCGGCATGCTGGACAATACATCACATACACGAGGCACACAATCGTTTGTCTGTCACTTTCTTGAAACCTACAATGCACTTGTAAACCCCACGCCTTTTTTCATTTTCATTTTTTTTTCTATGCTTGTTCCCACGATTACAATTATGACATAAATCTCCCCCCACGTTTATAGCCCCACTGCAGAACTGAACTTGATGTGACTCGGCTCGGCCAGACTAGACCGAACTGGACTGGACTGGTTAGCGGACATCCCGCGTTTAACAATTTTTTCTTCTCTTTTCTTTTTCTCTTCATCTTTTCTCTTTCTTTTATTTTCATTTTCACCTTTCACCTTCCCACCTTCCACCTTTCACCTTTCACCGTTCACCGAGAGCGAGGAATTCCCCGCGTAGAACGCTGGTCGGTATAGCGCCGTAGGTAGGTAGGTATGATACCTGTACTCGGGCACAGTATTATGTTCCGGTTTCCGTGAGTCGGGCGAACGGCGGACAAATTCGAAACATCTCCGCTCCAGGATTAATTAGCGAGTGAAAATTTCAATCTTCCACCGGTATTGTATGACACTATATGGTAAGTTGGTTAGGTTTCGTGCCCGCACAGGCGCAGCGTATCTCGGCGGTGACCGATTATATGTTCGTCTGCCTGTGAAGGATGGGGGGAGTACCGGTATAAAGCTCAATGGAAACGTGGGAGCTCATCGATAAGTCAAAATTGGGAGCGCCTGGCCATATTGAAGGAGAAGGAGATGAAGGTGGAGACGGAGATGAAGCACATTCATTTCGACCGCCTGCCTATTTGTTTATTCTTCTGATTCTGTTTGTTGAATCATATCGTACCTATGGCCCTATGGATCATTCACTCGCCCTTCACACCCTTTCCCCGCCACTCGTTTTGTGAACAATTATTTATGATGCGCTTTCGAGATGAAGATTTTTGATTTGTTTTTTCCCCTCCTTTCCTCTCCTTTTCTTTTCTTTTGCTTAGCCCTACTCCATCATGCTTCGTCCTGTTTTTGTTTTGATAAGCACCCCGCCCCTTGTCAGTGAGCGTGCGTGCTGCAAGAATGAGTGCGAGCAACTCGAGTCCTGTAATAATGGAGTACAGTATGAGCAATTGATGTGATGCGATGCGATGCGATGCGACGTGAATAGGAACCGCAATTGAAAAAAAGAAAACGAAAGAAAAAGCAAGGAGTGAGAATTCGTAGCTATCATAAATAAGAGTAAGTAAAAGGAAATATAAAACAATCCCTCTCACCTGACACTTCTTTCTTCCTTCAACAGAATCGAATCGGATTCAACAGAATCGAACGTGAGTATCGCTCCATAGTTTAATAAATTTAATAAGCGCATTATTATTATTATTATAATAGCCATTGTAGGTATTATGTAGCTATTATAATTGACCCTACGAAAATGGTATTGTACTTGTATTACTAGTGGCAACATCGTATCGTATCTCGCCTCATCCATCCCTTCGCTCTTCTCCGCGATGAGTGGATACCAGACCAGCTGTCTCATATGTATTTAATGTAATGAGAGTCGAGTGATAGCCAGTGTAAATCGAGTATTGTCTCCCTCTCTTTTCCCCCTTGCCCTTCTCCTCCGCGGAGTCGAGGATGGTGTGCCTGTGCAATCGAGAGTCGTATCGTACCTCGCTGCATTTATGCCCCTGAACCTGTTCTCCCAATTCCAACAGATCCAACCAGCACCCCGCACTCAAACCCTCCCTTCCTTCCCAGGCACCGGTACCGATACCGTACGGATTTCGAACCGGGCGACAGGCTGTCAAAAACCCAGCGCCGCCACTGCCCCCCCCCGCCCCAACCCCGGATTTCCAATGAACAGGGGGGCGCAGGAGATACGCCCACAGGTCACAGTCAGGAAAAGCCCGGTCAAGGGCGAATGGAAATTTCGTATTTTGGCTTGCTGAGTTGAGGGTGATACACCTGGACGTTATGGTCGGTGGGCACGAGTCCGATGGCCGAGCTCGGGGACTTGCCGTGTGGTAATCATGGTACTCGTAGCCTCCGGCAAATGGGGAGGGGTTCTGGCCGTGGATTTGGGAAGGAAGGAAAGCTGACGGTATGGGACACCGCCACCATGAGCTAAACAGAAACATCTGGGTATGAGATTGTGGAAAAGCAAAAGAAAATAATAAAAAATGAAACAATCTAGCTTTTTCCTTTCCAATTCCTTCCTTGTTCCTTTCCATCGGCCATAAACCCCCCACGCCACAATTGGTAAAAGGCGAAATGCGACATAGGAAAGACTTAACGTGAACGCCCCCCCGTGGCTTTGCTTTTTTTCTTTCTTACTATCATATTCCCACAATACGGTAACACCGTAACGGGGCGATAAGTCACTGTTTTGTCGGTGAATACGGTATTCGACTGCTGTGATTGTAATAAAACCCCCATGGGAATTTAATACCGGATGGGGGCTTATTCACCCACGCTATTTGTAACAATACCCCAGAATTCCCAAAGGGAGTTTTATTATCGGTATTGAAACCACCCCTAGCCCCACCCAGCCCCAACTCAACCCAGCTCAGCTCATCCCGTACCGCAACCCGATAATCGGGCTCGCTCTTTGGCTCTTCGGCCTAATCCGCACGTTTTACTGCAAACCCATTGACCCGCTCGGTCCGTAACTTTGTGATGAATACTGTATTGGGGGGAAAGGGAAGGCCGAAAGCTAGATGAACGTGGGGTTTATTTGCCTTCAACACATGATACCACACCGGATCGTATGGAGGAGTGGGGGGTGTAAGGTAAAAGACAGGTAAAACATGAAGCTGTCTCTTAGTTTTTTATTCTTCTTGTCCTGGTGGTTTGGTTTGGTTTCTGTTGGTTTTGTTGGCTTTTTTTATTTTCTTTTTGTTTATTTCTTTTGATGATAGTGCAATATGATATGAGAAAATTACCCCAAGATCGCGGTACTATACCGAGTCCGAGGAGAAGAATAAAGAAGGGGAGGGAAACTAGTCCTCCCAAGGGATTAGAACGCTTTACCAGAGCCACAGAGCTGGGAGTTGGGAGATGAAGCCCCGAATCTTGTTTCGTGTCATCTCGGAGAACGGGAACGAGAGCGAGTGAACAGGCGAGAGTAAAAACCGAGAGAATAGTTCGGCAGATTTAGAACGGGGAAATCCATTAGCGTACCCGTCCAAAGGAACCAGGGACCAGAGCGGTGACGCTAAACAAGCCATGGTGAAGGGAAGGGAATCATTTCCTTCTCCCTCTGCTAGGAGGGCAAACAAAAGGTCGTGAAGGGGATGATTATGGACTAAGGCAACTTCCCGGAAAAGCATAAAATCTTCTTTGCAAGGAGCTAAACCGACGATAGTTTAGCATGACAAGCATCGTCCTTGTAGCTCTCGTGCGGTAAGCCGCCAGAAACATGAGAAACATCAAGAATGTTTTATAATGCTAGAGGAAGAAACCTTCACTCCCAAGCCACAACCCAACCCCCGGTCCTCCTCCCCCTTTTCGTCCGTATTTTCGGATCGAGCTAGGGTTTGTGGCGGATTTGGCAGTCAGGCGATCCCAAGGCCCAAGCAACAAAGCACTACTGAGATCGGAAACCCCATATCATCCAGACGATGAGGCTTCCGGAATCTCCACTGTTGGATGTCTTGGCCGCTCCGGTTGCCGGTAGGCTGGTTTGCTGGCTCGGACTTGTGTGCTACGGGACACAGCCACGTAAACCCTAAGCACAATACGTAAGGGAACGAAACGCTCAGTCCCAAACGTTGCTACCGTGACCAAGATTCAGGAACAGCTTCGGTTTGCAGCGAGTCGCCGCACGGATAGCAATTATAATATTATTTCCTTTTTATTTATTTTACCTGCTGCTGTCTTTCAGACTTTTTTGTCTTTCTCCTCGAGTCTGCTACCGCTACGGGTATGATATGCCATGTACCAGGCATGAACTTGGTAAATTAACAGCTTCGGTAGCGCAGTGACCCCGCGATAAGTTTTTTTTTCCTTTTTCTTTTGTTGCCTACCTGCCTACTTGACCGCTCTGTGTTGTTGGCGAGTTATCAGACATCACATTACTTACTGTGCACCCACGCCCACACCCCCCACGCAGCTGAGTGATTGCACGTGCAGCATAGGAAAGGAAGAAAGGAGATAATGAAAAGACTGAAAAGACAAAATGTGTGTCTTTCCGTTTCTTTCAAAACACACACTACCCGAGGCCTGGTACCAACTGACCGCTGTTTCGGGTCCGTTGGATTGGGTTACCCCCTCCCTCCTTTCCAAAGAGACTAAAAAAAATGAAATAAAAACTACCGGTGTTATGGAAAGTGATATGGCAGTTTTCATTGGACGGCAGTTTTGTCGTTCATCCACACTACTTTTTTTTGGAAAGCTTGCTGTCTGTTTCACCCCCCCACAAATATTATTAAGTCTGTCAAGACAACTCAAACGAGAGGTTATGTTTCAACTGAAATGGAAATGGATGGGGGGGTTACGTTGGGTAGGGTGAGATTGATCGATGGAGTATGAGATGCTGACCAGACGTTATGGGTAAGGGTCAGACAGAGCAGGAGGGAAGGAATGCTATTTGCTATGTTTGCTTAGACTAGGGGAATTCTGGGACAAGCCAATTATTGCCAATTTCCTTGGCAAAAGCTGTTAATAGATCTTTTCCAAGGTATTAACCTGTAAAAAAGCAAATTAACATACCGGCACTACTATACAAGTACTAGTACTATTGAGCTAAGTTAGAGTGAATGCCCGCCTGTTCCAGCGACAGAAGTTCCTCATCATACTCGTTACACGTACAAGATTTAGCACTTTAGCGGGCGATGTGTTTGTGGGGGTTGCGGTAAGATACATACGGTATGGAAGGAGGGGGGGGGAACTTTTCTTGTGCTCAAACATGTAACCGTGCCAAGGTTCCTGCCGATTATGTAACTGCGCGCATTTCCAAAATCTTGCAGCACGTCTACGACGTGCCCGACAGCTGAACGTCAGATACAGCTCAACGTCACATTTCGAAAAATTACCC
>Ga0307507_10003947_pt1 | contig 27358 bp, 14 predicted proteins | sample 7_EM_MG_FD_207223 | JGI IMG/M metagenome (GOLD analysis project Ga0307507, IMG submission 207223) | Populus trichocarpa ectomycorrhiza microbial communities from riparian zone in the Pacific Northwest, United States - 7_EM | ecosystem: Host-associated > Plants > Roots > Unclassified | place...
TAGAGGTTTATAAATTCCTATATCTACTAGTTAGAATATATAGCTCTACTATATACGCGATTATTTCCTTACCTAGCTTTTATATATTAAAGCGTTATCTAATACTAAGATTATATAGCCAGGAATACAATGTGGTAGAACTGTAGATTTAATCCAGGCGTTAAATATTTCAGCAGTTATTAAGCCCTACCAGATAAGAGTCCTAGGGAGGTAGCCGTTAACTATATAGGTAGGAAGAATACTCTAACGTTCTAACCGCTTAATTAATGTAGTATTAATCGCAGGAATGTTTATGGGGCTCTAGCTGAACTTCCTATACCTAGTCCTCTTATTGGCGCCTAATTCGTCAATAAATATAAGGCGATTAACGTCCTATATACATTAGTGTTCTTTCCATACAGCACGTAGGTCCTTAGAGCGCTCCTACACTCTCCTTTATACTACCTTTCTACTCCACCTATTACGTTGGAGAGTTCGCCAAATTAATAAGAAGAATGCTATAATATTATAATCGTCCCATAGAAACCAGGCCATTTCATTAAGGAAGGCAGTTGGGCGGTCCTCTAGATAAGCAATAAGGGCCTATATAAAATATTAGCACACTTAATACTATAACATTATATATCACGAACTTTCTCATATGCCTTATCTATAGCTCTCGGCCGCCCAATCTTAAGATTAGGGGGGGGGTATGCCTCCCTATAGAGGTCAAGATTAAGCTGGATTTGGTATATAGTCGAAAGGTGTAACTTTATAGCTGCTGCAATATACTTAATAGACCAATCAAATAGAAAAGCTACCAGAATTTAATAAAGCTGCCATTAAGGAATTCGTTTCAGCATAAAAGGCAAGTATAAGTGTATCAGGCGTGGCAGGCATACAATTTATATGGTAAACTCACCAAAAGTCAATGTTGTGTGTACGTGGCTCGCTTAATTTGATTTTCGCAACACTTTTGCAAACTACAATAACGTAGTTGGTAAGTACGTGGATCACAAAAAACGCGACACGTTATATAACTACAACCTTAATAGCCACCCCATAACAATAAAACCCCAGTTTTTAAGAGAGTAAGACTTCTTCTATCTATTAATGCCTATAAGCTAGGCCAATTTATAAGTTTCCAAAAGGCCACCAGCACGTATAACTTGGTGGGGTGGGCCACATATATACATAGGCCACATGCTTACCGACTACGTTATAGCTTCGCGATTTTTACCAATCTTTTGCAACTAGCAGTACCAATCTTTTATAGTAGACAGTAGAGGCTCTGCACGAAGCTCTGCACAAATCTCTGCAAAAGCTCTATATAAAGCTCTGCTTAAAGCCTATTTAAATCTCTAAAGTTCTATTAATATATAGCACTAATATACTACAACGCTTTATAAAACGCTTTGCATAATACTCTATATTAAAGACTCTATATATAGAGGCTCTATACAACACTTTATATAACGCTCTATATATAAAGGCTATACGCATAGAGGCTTTACATATAGGGCTCTATACAGCGCTCTATATTAAAGACTCTATATATAAAAGCTCTATATATATAGCTTTATACAAAGCCTAGTACTAGCTATATTTATAGCGTTATGTAATAAAAATAAAAGATTTAGTTTTATAGTTAAAATTCTATAGATACTAAGCCTTATCTAGATGTTATATTTAGGCTATCCTTAGATAGGATTATTATCCGCCTAACTAAATAGAATAGTTTATTCTTTATAAGTATATCTTATAAAGGATAGGCTAGATAGGCCTCTTAAATAATAGACCTATTAGCTAATAGTATTCGGAAACCATCCAGATAGTCTTTAGATAGCCTTAGCTATATTTTTTAGTATATAATTATTTAAAGCTTAAAGAGGTCTAGACATCTATAATAAAATAAATATTTATTAGCTAAGTAGTTATATATATTTTTAATTAAATATTATTATATTATATAGAGGCTCTGCGTATAGAGGATCTACACAAATCTCTACGTATAGAGGCTCTGCACGAAGCTTTACGTATAGAGGCTCTACACGAAGCTCTACACAAAGCCCTACACAAAGCTCTACGTACGGAGGCTCTGCACGGGGCTCTGCGTATAGAGGCTCTACACAAAGCTCTACACAAAGCTCTATACGAAGCTCTACACGAAGCTCTGTACAAAGCTTCGTACAGAGCTTCGTACAGAGCTTTAGTAGAGCTTCGTGCAGAGCTTTAGTAAAGCTTCATGCAGAGCTTTAGTAGAGCTTCGTGCAGAGCTTTAGTAGAGCTCCATACGCGGCTCCCCCTAAGCCTTATTCCGTAGAGCTCTTGTACGCTTTATATCTATATAATATTACTTATCCTTAGGATATTTAGATGAAAGTAGTACCATTTTAAAGCGCTTTATAAGCTCTATAAATCTATACTAATAGAAAATTTATTTATTTAATATTGGGAGGTGCATTACAAGTGTAAGCATATTAAGGGGTTTTTGCCAAGACTATCCGGAGACTATCTGGATAGTCTCCGGATACTATCAGCTAATAGGCCTATTATCTAAGAGGCCTATCCGGCCTATCCTCCGCAAGTCTGTTAAAGTTCATCAATCTAGGGTTCCTCATTGGCTAAAATCTTACCGATAACATTGGACACAACTCAACGGTCGAAGGGATACCAGATGTTAGGTCTTCTTTAGATAATTAAAGGGGATACAAAGACCTTAAGTATTCAGCATTTTAAATATAAACTTTAAGATAAGGAGAGTATTTTATATCTACAGTATGCTTACAAACATAGATTTCCTTAATAAGGCGATGGATAGTTACGCAATAAGTCAAAATCAGTTCTTGGTGCTTTATGCGCTGCCTTAATCCCTTATCTCTGCAATTTTTATTTTAGGGGCGGGGGCAGGGGTTGGTAAGTCTCTAGGGTCTCTATCAAACAGGACGATCAAGAATAAGAACTCTGCTATTAAACATAGCTCTAGAGCCTCTAGATATTGTCGATCGGAAGTCTATGCTTAGATCATAAATAAGAAGTCTATCTATTGAATATAGCTCTAGGGCCTCTACATATACATGGGAAGGGTGACTGAGTCGGTAACCAAGTCAAGGGGTCAGTAACTAAGTCAAGGTGGCAAAGAAATACAATTCAGGTCGACAGATATATATCAAGAAGTCATCATCAGCTTCGTCTACTCTACAACGTATTTGGTTAATCAGTTAGAGCCAGACTTGCTAATAAGCAAGCAAGCAAGAGGCCTCATTTTGGGCAATCAAGCAAGCAAAGGAAGTGCTTACTTGCTTGCTTGCTTGTTTATTACTTATATATAGTAGTAGCGGTAGTTAGTGATAGACCTTTGGTATTTTTAGAGTTATTTCTAGTAGCCGAGGTAATACAAATAGTGTAAACAAGCCCTTTTAGGCAACCGCTAGGCCTATTTAAAACGTTTTTCCGCGCCGATCTAAAGTCTTACATAGCTTATAGTAAACAACAAACACCTTCCTATTCTTATCCACTATTAACTCTACCAATTTAACAGAACGCACTTAGCCACCGCTACCACTATAGCACAGGACCCTACCAACGCGAATATAAGCGCGATAACTATAGAAAATCCCTCAGCCCCTATAACCTTATCCTTAGAAGCCGCGCCCGACCAGCTTATAGACGATAATAATGTTAATAATTACAATAGCATTAACTAGAAACGACTTCCAGATCTTTAAAAGCCCCATTATAGCTTAAAGCGGACGCCTAGCTTTATCTATAAATACGGGTATAGGTGCCAAAGTTAGGTAAAGCTAGAGCAAATTATCTTTATCTGCAAGTACTGCCACCAGCATAAAATTCTTAACTGTGGAGGCCCTGGTTGTTATAATATATTAAATGCTAATACTACTACTCAAATCCATCTTGCTAAAAATACTCCTGGCCATGGATACAATAAAAATAAAGAGATTATATTTAAATCAAAGAAGCGCGGGCACACCGTTCTTTAGTAACTTTAGGCGTTAAGCCAATACATCTCTTAAGAAGCTGCCAATGTAATTATTAATAGCTTTAATACATCTATATTTAAGCAAGCAGCCATTAATTGGCTTACCAAAAACAACCACCCGCTATAAGAGTTTGAGACCTTATCTTTCCACCATATAATACGAGTTGCAAATCCTAAGGCTAAGCGCGTACTCTGGCTTAATCATCAATCGGTAGCTAACTATATACTAGCTGACTATAAAGCGTACCTCCTCTCTATTACCAAGGCTCTCGCTGCCTCTAGATTACTCCTATATATATCCTTTAATAGCTGGCAGACTCCTAATGGCAAGCTTGCTCTTACCGGCGTATATATACATCACCTTAATAAGGAAGGCCATGTGGTAGACTATATACTTGCTCTACCCACGCAGATTAGCCAGCACTTAGGAATTAACTATATAGAAGTTATTAGCAACGTCCTTAACACATTTAAGATTACAAAGAAGCGGCTTAGCTACTTTATTACTAACAACACCCATATAAATAATACTTGTTTAGATTATCTGGCTGTTAAATTTAGCTTTAACAAGGCCTATAGGCGCGCCCACTACGCTTACCATATTCTAAATCTAGTTACTTAGCAGCTTATGTTTGGCAAGAATAAAGAAGCTTTTAAAAACGAGGATGCAAATATACCAAAAGAAGAAGAGTTCCTAGAGCAGTAGCGGAAAAAAGGACCGCTTGGAATACTTTATAACCTTATTAATTTAATTAACACACCTTAGCTTATGCAGCTATTCAAGCAATATTAAGTTGATAAGAACATACCTCTACAAAAAGGCTTCCGAATTAAGTAGCTTATTAAGCCTGTTAAGACCCGCTAGAATAGCTACTATACTGCCTTTAAATAAGCTACTAAGCTCTAAGCGCCTCTTAATTCGTTTGCCTAGTACTAGATTATAAAGTATAAAAAGAAAATAGCCTCTATTAGATCTAAAGGCAAGAAGGTACTAGAGCCTTACCGCTATATCGCCGTTAGTGGCTTAAACGCATACAATTAGTCAATTATTAATAAATATATAGAGATCCTTAGCCCTCTTAAAGAAGCTACGAGCTTAGTAGAAGGTAAAGGCAAGGCTAGTAAATATAGCGTAATTTAGGAGGTCATTCCTATATTTAATTAGCTGCTTAGAGTCTTTAAAGAAAAAAAGAATCGCGTTACTAAAGCTATAATAGAGGACTATCCAAATTAGGAAGCCATAGAGGATTATTTTATAATTAATCTAAACGCGGCCTAAGCAAAACTAAACAACTACTACCTTAAGCTTAACAATACTCCAGTATATTACGCTGCAGTCCTTCTACATCCTTATTTTAAGCGCTTCTACTAGAACGCGTAGAAGGATAGGCCTAACTAGATTATTAGCGGCAACGCTGCCTTCTAAACTCTCTGGCTTTAGTATAAAGATTATTTACTACCTTTATTAGCAAAACTAAAGGCACCGCGTTAAAAGCGCGTGCGAGCCTCCACCAGCCGTAATAGCTATATTAACGCCTACTCTAGTGCCTTAACACCAAGCTAGATAGTCTACAAGGATAAGTACACACGGTAGAAGTTGCTTAATCCTCTACTAAAGGAACACCCATTAGCCCAGAATCCAATTAGGTACTAGTGGTAGATATAAGTTAGGTTTCCACACCTTACCCAGTTCGCCTTTAATATACTAACTATACCAGCTATAAGCTTAGATTGTAAGCAAGGATTTAGTAAGGCTAATAATCTACTAGAGCTTTATTAATCTAGGCTACAGCTAATAATAATTGCTGCTCTACAATGCACGCGTTCTTAGAAGAAGATGGGTTATAAAAAGGCCACTAAAAAAGGTAGTAAGTCTATTAATTTATATAAAGCTAATAGCTAACAAAGGAGCAGCTGCTATACCTTCCTCTACTACCTCCCGATCCTCTACACCACGCCAAGATCGCAATATACGCGCTGCCTTTACCGTATCTGCCTCAACCGCGTCTGCCTTATAAACTGCCTCCAAGCCGCGCAAACGAGCTTATACTACAATTAATTAATGGTGGAGGAGCTTAGTGGGCAACATACTACTACTAGGCGAAGCTATGGCGGATTTTTATAGAGCTTCAAATTCTATAGAACTTCAAATTTTATCAGGGTAGCGGAAAATCAAAATAATCCTTATTGATACGATACACAAGATCATATCATATCATATCATATTAATCGATCTTTTTTAATCTGCTACTAAATAAGCGAGTAATCTGCCAACGTCCTTAGCTTCCCTACTAATTAGGTATCTCCTTTCTACCATCTCTATTTATACTTCTCTTTATATAAAATACTATAAAATAAAATAAAAGTAGTAAAAAAGAGAGGAGATTAAACTTAGTAACTTTTATCTATTCTTTATTATCCTCTAGTTCTATAATTCAATCCTCACCCTCCAATACTCCTACTGCCGCCGCTATAGGCTGAGAATTTTTATTGTACGATGAACATTGAGCCCTATAATCCCGCCACTTGCAATTTCCACAGCACCCACCACAGAACCCTAGGAGACTCTAACACTTAGTAAAGGGGCAAGGGCCTACTAGATAACACGGAGTTGCTATACAAGCCTTATATAGCTAGCGTTAATTAGCTCTCTGCCTTATACAAGTAATATAGCTTACTTATAGTTGTATTTAGAGATCCACAACTCTAAATTAGAATTGCATTTATATATAAGGGCCTCCCTATCCAAACCTGCTTCTCTAATACCCCCCCTACCTAAGCCTCTATATTAATTGCTGGTAAAGCTTCTACCCTCTCCTACTTATCCTAAGAGTAGTTAGTTATATAGGTATATCATACAGAGAAGAGAGTTTACTTATATTATGGCAATATTGCCAGAGAATCTCTTGTATAATAGGGCGGGAAGTATACCAGATAATTGTATTTCCTAATTCTTAAGTTGGTGGGATTTAAACTTATAATCTATTAAGTTTAAAGTTAGTATATATTTACATACGCCACCTATGCGCCTTTAGTGGTTACCTTTGCCTAAAATTGTTTTATTTATATACCCTACACCTCTACCCCTTAGCGTTGTATAATATATCTCTTATATACCCTCCCTTGTACAACTATTATATTTCTTCTATTTCTCCTTTTATCCAAAATCTAGCTATTCTCTTCCAAAATTTTACTCCTATACCAACTCTTTATATACTCTATTCTTTTAACACTTAGTATTTTAAGCTGCATCCTTTCTTATAATATTGTACGACGTCCTCCTAAAAATACTCTCTCTGGTTTATCGCTTATAGCTAGAATTAAAAGCACTTCTCTTGTAAAGAGTAAAAGCTATAGCTAGCGCTTTATTTGTTATTCTTGAGACCATCACTAAAGTAGAGAAACTTTAATTTTGTATAGTGCTTTAGAGCAGTAGTCCTTGTACTCGTCCTAGCTTGCTAGTTAAGTAACCTTTTTATTTAGCTTGTTTACAATTTAATTGTACTTATTAAGTTCCTTATACTCATCTTGTGATAGCTTATTATACAATATTGTTTAAAGAGAAGTAACAGGTTTCTCTAATTCTTGGTATATTTCCCAGAGCCGTTAGACCTTTGGAAGTACCGTCTTCTACCACTCCTTCTTCTAAAATATCTTAATATACTTTATATAACGATTTGGGTGAAGAATAAGTGCAGCGGTGTAAAGAGGCGAGTTATCCGTTCTCTAGTAGTACTTGTTAAATTTCACCCATGTATTCTTTACTTAAAGTAAGAGAGCTTTATTTGATTTAAAGAGTACCTATTATATAATATTAGCTTTAGCTTAGATAAAGTAGCTAGAAGAAGAGTTATATAAAAGAGTTCTCTATATATTTAATAAGCACATCCATTATAAAGAGTACTTAATTAAGTGTTATATGATCCCCTTATGTCTCTAATATTGCACAGTAGAATGGCTTTAGGAATATATAAGTCGTATAAAGAAGCTTCCAGTCTTGCGATAAAATATAATCCTCCTTAAGTGTATTAAAGTTGCTCTTAATATAGTTATTAATTTCTAACTTGTGCTTAAGTAAAACGCTTAGCATTTAGTACTAGCTATTCCATCTTATACAATTATTAAGTGGAACTCGCCTCCTAACTAAAGTCTTAAACTCCTTTGTACGACTTACTAAGGCATAGAAGTGTACTATAATATTATAAAGCTTGCTAAGTAGGCCCATTGCTTGGAAAGCCTGTTTCTGCTTAATCTCTTCCTTATAACTTTGCTCCTTTCTGCTTACGTTATTCCTTTTGTATAACTTAATAGCCTTAAGTTTAAGAGTATCTTTAAAGAGGAAGGCCTAGACGGCAAGATTAATAGTATGCCCCTAATAGCGGATACGTTGTTAGATAGGATCCTAGGTAATATCCTTATTATTAGCAAGATACTTATGGATTATATAACAGAGGGTATTATTTGTTGTAGAATTATCTGCAATAATAGCTTTAAGCTTTTATACAATCCCATACTCCTCTAAGACTAGGAGAAGAGTATTCTATTATTTAGCTCTACTATAACCAGATACTATACAAAGGGCAAGAAGAAGGTGGTTATTTAGGGACGTCTAGATATTAATAGAAATATAAATACTTATTAACGCTAATTAAACTCATCTTTGTACGATGTCTTTCTATAACTAGAAGGAATAGGTAATTATCTAAGAAAATTTTAAGTGTGCTGTTGTTATTAAATCGGACAACTTTGGGTTAAGAGCCTAATAGAAGATATAGAATTCTTCCCACTCTATAATTCAAAATGGAAGGTTTTGTATAACAACCAAGTTAATAAGAGCTTGCTGGATAACTTCCTTATTTAGAACCTTTATAAGGATTATAGAATTAACTTTGTCTATTTTAAATTCTAATACTATTTATGCCCAAAGTTCCTAAAGCTTTATAAGTGCTTGCTCCTTTATACAAGGCTGTTTTAAATTAACAGAGATTGCATGGTCTTTTGCAAGGTGTCTTTTTATATTTATAGTTAATATTGCTGAGTAACTTTTGCACTAATTACAGTATATAAGCCTTCAGTTCTTTTTATCGTGTATTAGCTCATTTTTGTACAATAGGCGAGTAAATTCATGGACTGGAGATTAAAGCTGGACTTATTATATGCTAGAGCTCTTAATTAAGCTAGGAGTATTTTTAAGAAGAGATAAATCCGCTTCTAAAGCCATGTTTTGTACGATATTACAGTAGAAAAGTAGTAAATTCAATAAGAGAAAATTTAATGGGGAATGCCAAGGAATATCACAATACTTTGATACGATCGAGATATCATATCAATCGTGGATCGTTGATCCATATCGCGGAAAATTTGATTTTCCGCAACCCTGAATTTTATACTATCTTGGCAAGTAATTAGCAAGCAAGCAAGCAAGTAGACGTAATTTTAAGGCCAACAAGCAAGCAAGCAAGCAGAGGGCTTCCAAATCGGGCAATCAAGTAAGCAGATAGGTGTTTTGCTTACTTGCTTGCTTATTAGCAAGTCTGGTTAAAGCTACAGAAGTCAGTCGTTTAATCAAGGACTGATGCGACTTCTAAAGTTTCACAGGTCAACAGTCTCTCACGGTGATTCATCCTTTATTATCTAAAGAAAATATTTGACAAGCCTAAAGATCCTCCTGGGTTTCTTAATATGTCAATTTCCCCAACCCAGTGCTCAGGATACCAATTTGGGGGTCTAAGAACTTGACTGCCACATCAGGAAATATATATCACTATCAGCATATTATAGAGGGCACCTTACGGTATAATTAACGCCACTGCTTGCAGTTTTTTGATAGTGGCTCAATTATATCTCCACATACAGCACCCCAAAACTCAAGGTCCTCCCACTCCCGAAAGCGGGTTTCGCCACCGATCATTCCCCGGATGCAATGGGAGGCAGCCTTATCGTATAGCTCCAGCAATGGATCCTTCATATCATCAAGCCACCTCAATGCCAATGCCAGTCGCTCGTAATATCCGCCTAGGGCTTCTTTCAAGGAAAATTGAGTCTCTAAAGTCGTCCCATGCCAGATTTCTAAAAGCAAGATTCCAAGCTCAAGAAGGGCTACCTTCGGATCTATGTTCTGCTGAGTTAGTACGCTCGCGCTACTATCATCGAATATAAGAGATACAAACGGCCGGCTAAAGTCGATATACAGCTGATTTCGAGAGGCATTGCTAGGCCCGCCTATTAGCCGAAGCAGGAAATATATTATGTCTTTTAACCACGCACTCTAAAGCCACTGTGTCTATAAGAGCTGCAGAAGATTTAAAGCAAGTCTAAGCGCAAGCAGCATACGAAGTCTCAGGGGAAGGAGAGTACCATAATAATTTAACTTGCTATCGGAGAGAAGAAGGGCCTTTAATATCGTCTTGTCAGCTTAGTAGTATAAAATCAACGTCTTCTCATTAGTAGCTATCGTTCCAAACTACTAATTTTCGGTAAAGACAAAAGCTACCTGTTCATTGCCGCATTTAGTCGCTTCGATAGCAGCACAAATATCATAAACGAAGGTCACCTCAGGCCCCTTCAAAGTACTTTAAGGAACGACAAGCATTACCTAGGGTGATCTGGAGGCCTGGCTAGCCAATGGCGGGACTAAATCATCACCGCTATTAGTCTTTAACACTTGCACCACCACTTCATGCCACAATGTCTGCCCTTGAGAGATGCTTGCCGCGAAAATGAGCTGGAAAATCAATATAGGCGCAGAGCTATCTCTTCTAGCCTATTTCAAAATACCTGCTACAGCGTCAACTCAATCTTCCAGAAACAATTTTGCCTCATATTAGTTGTGGCATCCAGCTCGCCAGCTCTAAAAGATAGCTAAATGTAGGTTACTGGCAAACCCCCAAACCTGGTAAAGAGCTCTTGCAAGCTTAAGGGCCTTTCTAGGCGGTTTATCCTCAATTAGCTGGCAATTTGATAATATAATACTTGTAAAGCGACAAAGCTTTTCGGTGGTATCATCGAGTTCTCAAACGGCGCTCTCGAGATCATTCACTCCGAACATCAGCTTCGCCCTTAGAATCACGTCCAACTGCCTACCATTTGCATCCTGGTTCGCCGCAATAATCCTAGGTAAGTCGTCTGTGGGATCCTATTGTCATATAGGCTTATATAAGCACAAACACTCATGCAAACCATTGCTAGTGAAACAGACCTTAATGGCAGGCACTAGACCTACAATATTCCTAGCTATCTTCTTGGCGATATCATCGCTTTCCTTAAGTGCCCCGCTAAATGCGGCACTATTTGCCGATCCCAAGTAGTCTAGAACTTGACTACTAATGCTTTTATCATTCAAATATCCAACTGAATCATCATCTAGGAGCGCAACGTCCTCACATCCACTTTCGATAAGGAGTGATTTGACTGTCTCTACAAGTATGCGCTGTTGGAGGAGGACCGCACGGGCTAGCTTGTCCACGTATACGCGCTTCCAAAAGAAAATTCTGCTTCTTTAAATACCATCCTTAGACAAGTCAACAGCCTTAAAGAGGATCGGGAGAACTCCAAGTAAAACACCTACAACTTCAAGACTCAACATAAGAGCGCATCTACCAGAGAGCTGATAACTTCTGATCATAATAATAGGTAAACTTCAACCTTGGCGGCACGTCTGCTTCTAATCAAAGCAGATTAACACAATATTGCAGGCCTGATTTATCTGCGTACAGGGTATCACGTGTGATGGCGATTTGGCTGGAGGGGCAATAAATAAACTCTTTCGTGCAGTGGGCTTCTCGAAACCTAACATCGTCTTCACAAAAATCCCGGATATCATGGATAAGCGGCCCGCTCAAATCATAGCAGAAACAACAAAGCTGCAGACTCTTAACTACACGGGTCTTGAGACCATAAAGCTTTTCAATCAGGTCAAAGCTATCGACAACCTCGCTGGAACCGCGGGACATGAAGAATGGCCCAAGGCTAAATTGGCGGCTGAAGCCGACCGTTTCAAGCTTTAGGCCGTAAATCTAGGTCTCTTCGTATCAGGCCACGGGTCTCTGGATTACCGTGTCAGACAGGCAGAGAGCATAGGGTACACATTGCGGAGGTTCCTTACCGGTCTCAACAATGCTTTAGCTAAAGGTCAGTCAGACTGTACTGTCACGTGACTGTTTTGTTTCTTGCTGATGTTAGGCTAACTAGCAATCGAGTACGTCACTGGCAAGAGAGATCCGTCGCCGACAGATGTGCGAGACGATCCAGCAGGAAGTAATCTGGATTTAGACTCTTTAGACGAAGATTTTGGAGATGGGGCATCCCAGGAAATAGAGTCAGACATAAAATTGCTTCTGGACAGCATAAAAGACCCCATTAATCGGCTTTATAAGCTCTCCACGTGGGTTCGCAATCCATTATCTAGATTTTGGTCGTCAAAGGCGCTACACCATCAAGAAATCGATCCCAATTCCAGTATTAACCTTTTGCAAACTTTTAAGGAATTTAATTATGATTATATCAGTTCGCTCTTTTTAGAATATACAAAATCAAAAGCACTTTAGGAATACCTAACAGTTAATCCATCAGAAAACAAAGATAAAGAGGGAGATAACGATAGTGTAGACAATATATAGGAACCAATACGGACGGTGCTCTCACAATATAAAGTCGAACTCTGTAAGACCACTGAATCATTTCTTGTCCGTCATATAGCTCTTGCAAATGTCCACAGAAAAATGCAATTTGCATATTAGAAGAAACATTAAGACAAGCTCGTTCAATATGTAGATGCAGTTACAAAACACATCGAAGTTCATAAGAAGGGTTTTCCAATTAAACTCAACAAGGAGATACCAGCCAACGAGGCTACAATACCTACGATAGCTGCCGCGCAATCTGTTACGACGGCTACCCGTCTAAACATTCCCCAACTGGCCATCAGGGGCGACCAGTCTAATGTCTCGGTGTCCGAGTATGCCCCTTTAACATGGCAGCCTAACAAAGAAGTTTTGGACTTCCCTTCAGCACCCAAACGGCCACCAAGCGAAAAGTTCTTTAAGTGTCCTTATTGCTTCACATTGTGCTCAAATGCGCTCCTGGCTGAAAACGCATAGAAGTGAGATAGCTCCCAAATTAGCCTGGCTATGAAGAAAACAATTCTAATAGTAACTATAGAGCCCACCTCATACACGATCTGCGTCCATACATATGTACATACGAAGACTGCAGAAACCCAGATCAGCTATATGACACCCGCAAGGACTAGATCCAACACGAGAATTCTTCACATCAAAGGATACTGCGTTGCCCAGAGCACCCAGATCAAACCTTTCCCACACTAAAGGGATATCAGGAGCACTTGCGCGATGCACATATCGACTGCAGTAATAAGATATCTGCGACCCTTACCATTCATGCCAGTAAATCAACCTTAACATCTCCGGACAGATTTTGTCCAATATGCTCATTATCTCTAGCAACTGCAAGGGCATTACAAAGCCACATCGCACTACACCTAGAGCGTTTTTCTCTCTTTTCACTGACGCGATCTATTAACAAAGATAAGAACGGTACAAGTGAGGCGGATTCAGGTAAAGCTCATGTTGCTTTTAATAGGTCCAGAGATGAGGACTTCAGTAAAGACTTCAACTTAACATAGGAAGGTAATCTAGGGATAGTAAATCAAGACATTGGGTTAGTGGACGAAGATAATAGCTCAGGCGCTAAGGAAGGAGATAGCAGCGCGCGACTATTGGAAGCCGCGTTCAATAGGGACACGGCAGCGGTGAAGCTGCTTCTCTCTAGAAAGGATATTAAACCCGACTCTAGGGATACTAAGTATAGTAGAACGCCGCTGTCATTAGCATCAGAGATGGGGCACGAGGCCATAGTAAAACTTCTACTTACCACTAACGGCGCCAACCCCAACTCTAAGGATACTATACATAGTCAAACGCCGCTATCGTTGGCATCAGCAAACGGGCACAAGGCTGTAGTAGAACTTCTACTCGCCACCAATGGCGTTAACCCTAATTCAAAGGATAATAATAGTCAAACGCCGCTATCGTGGGCATCAGCGAAGGGGCACAAAGCCGTAGTAAAACTTCTCCTCACCACCAACAGCGTTGACCCTAATTCAAAGGATAATAATGGTCAAACGCCGCTATCATAGGCATCAGCGAAGGGGCACAAGGCTGTGGTAAAACTTCTACTCGCCGCTAACGGCGTTAACCCTAATTCAAAGGATAATAATAGTCAAACGCCGCTATCGTGGGCATTAAAGGAAGGACATAAGGCGGTAGTAGAGCTGCTGCTAAATATAGGGGCAGACATTAACGGTAGTAAGGCACTCCGGTACGCGGCTAAGAATAGCCATAAAGAGGTGGTAAAACTACTAGAATTACATCACAAACTATCTCTATAACCTTTCTTCCTCCTTTGTCTCTTCTTTATCTACTAGCTAGTACTACAAGACTAACAAGTTTTATATTTAGAAATATCTAGGTAATAAGAGGTCTATAGGGAGGTAGAGCCGTCTTTAGATAAGAGAATACACGCTAGTAGAAATAAGTAGAAGAAATAGCAAATATCTAAATAAGCAGCCTTCTAAATCGTATTTTAAATAAAGTATTATAAATACCCAAAAGATTGGCTAACATATACTAGGAGTTTAAGGTATAACTACAGTTAAATACACTTTACGACTATATGGCCCGAAATTAGGGTTATTATGTCCACACAAATTCAACCAGGACTGAGCAATTGGTGCTAAGTTTTCTCAAGAATGGCGCCAAGGTGTCTGCCTCCAGCTAGACTATAATGGCTTCTAAAAGGTACCCTAACTACAGTTAAAGAGTACTAATAGAAATAACAGGAGTACACCTTATAGTATACTTTGGACTAGGAGAGGCAATAATAACTTTATTAAATAACAGATATAATCTAGATCTTCTGGACACTTATGGACGGACGCCACTATAGTGGGCGGCAGAAAACGGGCACGAGGCTACAGTTAAGCTGCTGCTTAAGACGGGTAAGGTCAACATTAACATAAAGGATAAGGACGGGTAGACGCCGCTATAGCAGGCGGTAAGGAACGGGTATAAGGCTATAGTTAAGCTACTGCTCAAGACAGGCAAGGTCAATGTCTAAACGTTAACATAAAGGATAAGAACGGGCAGACGCCGCTATTATAGGTGGTAGATAAAGGGTACAAGGCTATAGTTAAGCTGCTATTTAAGATAGGCAAGGCCGACGTTAATATAAAGGATAAGAACGGGCAGACGCCGCTATACCGTGCGATAAGGAACGGGAACGGGAATAAAGCCGTAGTTAAGTGTAAGGTAAGGATATAAATAGGGAGCTCAATAATGGAATAATAGGGTATATTATATAGACAGACAAATCCTTAAGGGAAAAGGAGGAGTCTAAGGTGCGAGGTAAGGAAGGGTTTTCCCTAGGCACGTGCAGCGCGTATAGGTTACTACTAGTAAGTTAATAGTAGGTTAAAGAACCTTAGTTAAAGGACTCCGGTTATAAACAGGCCTATTACCTAATATATATAAATAGTCTGCTCAAATGGTATAGAGTAACAAACTAGGTCTAAAAAGAGTGCTTTTTAATTACTTTAGGGCTATAGCATATACGGTATATTAATAAATTAAGCTTTATCACCGCTATACGCCATAGCCCCGCCTATAAGTTGTCTATAAGTCGCTAGCGAGTCGCTAGGTTGCGTTAAAGTATAGCTTATATAGGATATTAATAAATTAAGCTTTACCCCGTATATATATCGCAACTCTTACTATAAGCGTTAGCTTAATCCTAGATCCTATAAAACGTCCTCCGCCTTTCTTTAATATAGGCTATATCTTAGTAGCAGCACTTACTTTTCACTTATGCTTTAGCTGCGAGGCTATATAGTAGTATACTAGCTTTATAAAACGGTTTATAAGGATTAAAAGGTATTTTAGACTTAGGGAGATCTATAATAAAGTTAAGTAAATAATACCGCTAGGCTTAGATAGGGACTTAAAGAGGCTACAGCTTCTATAGGGTTTATAACAGCGCGATTTATAGCGTTAGTAGGTATTATAATTATTTAGGTATTTATAGGAATTCTTAACAAGGCCATTTTAAGTATTCTTCTGCACAATTACCTTGTAGGTATAGTTAAATCTATAATAGCCGCCTATAAGATTGTTATAATTCTACTTAAAGATCTCCTATTATAATAGTATATAATTTAGTACCTAGACCTTATTATTTTACCTTAAGAGTCGTAAATTATTAAGGATATAGTTCTTATTACTAGTAGAAACTTACCTTTAGGTTAACTAATTATATATAAAGCGTATAAAGGCGTCCCCTTTTTTATACTCTATGGATAAAATTAACTAGTAACTTAGGGGGGTCTTTTATAAATACCAATTTAGCTAAAATAGCTACTACTACCTCTTATTATAGCATAAGACTCTATATAAAGTTAGTGCTAGCGAAATAATATATAATATATAGGTAACTTGCTAGGTTATTATAGGGGACTATTACCTAGGCTAAGGGATCTTTCTTAGGGTTAAACGCTATTAGGCTAGTTAAAGAGGTCTTAGTAAGAATAGTAGGATACCCTAGTTTACCAGCGCTATATTTATAAAGGTTACTTATATACTAGATATATACTACTCGCCAGTTTAGTATAATAGCACTATAGCCGCCTATAAGGTCTATAACTTATAAATTTTGCTATAATATAGGCAGTATAGCATTAAGGACTATTCTCTTACTAGTATCTTTAAAGCCTTTAGTATAATTTAGGTACTAAAATAGTATATTAGCGGGATTTACTTTCCCTAGCTTATATTTAATCTTAAAATTAAACTTAGCTAGTATAAAAGGGTACGGACTCTTACTAATAGTAAGTCACGGTACTATTAGTTAGAGTTAGTAAATAAGTAGTTAGTAAAGAGAGAAGAAAAGAGTGTATTAAAAGGAAACTATCTATCTATCTAATCTGTCCGAGTTATTAAAGACTCTAAAGCTTTAGACCGATCTATATAACTATAGAAGGCCTATGCTCTCCTAAAGCTATACCTAATTTAGATATTAAATCTAAGGGACCGAATTACACTACTATACACCTTGCCTACCTAAGTTATTATCCCCTAATAACTTCCAAAACCCCTTACTCCTCCCTATCTTTAAAATAAAGGTATAGCTAGTAACCGTATATATTCCTTACCTTACTATAAACTTAAGATAGTAAATAAAGAGACTCTGTTTTAGTTAAATAAGACCGCTCTTGTCCGCCTAGTTAAGCAGTATAAAAGGCATTAGACTAACGGCTCTTAGATAACATAGCTCCTTCGCGTCCCTTTAATTACTTAGCTTCTATTATATAACTTTTTGGGCAGCTCTATATAACCCTATCCTTCTAATAATAAAGGGCACCCTACTTAGATCTACCACAATAGTTAAAGAATTAATTCTACTATTAATATAGTAGAAATATAAACGGCTATTAAAGCGCTTTATCTTAGTTATATATATAAGCTAAAACATATCCCTATAGTTATTAACAGCCCTAAAATAATAAAAGTATATCTATTTTGTAACTTTATTTCTATTACCAGTAAGAAAAAAATCACGATCTTAAATTACTGTAAAAGAATCCTATTTTTATCTGCCTAAAAGGGCGTTAGATAAGGCGCTAGCAGCTATAAGCTTAACTACAGTAAGAAAGCGGTAGAGGATTGCGCCGTAAAGATTAGTATATTTAGATAGCGTATAGGGCGGCGCTTTTAAGTCTTAGTAAGTATCTATTAGCTTTACAGAAGTTTTTCCTTCTATAACCTTAAGGTTATTATAATTGTCCTAAATACCAATAAACTATAATAGCATTATTCGCTAGGTCCTAGTTAAAGGCTTTTTCGCCCTATAAAAAAGGTAATGCATAGTTATACGCATATCTTTGTTTTTATATAGCTAAGCCACTTAATCGATCGCATATTTCTTTACGTTATTAGTAGTTTAGTTATGGTCCAAGATCTTATATACAAATCTATCGCCCTTAGTTAATCCTTGCGCTTTAAGATCTGCCTACTATAATTCTAAGTATTAATATAGTTATGCTAAATAGGATAATTATATAGTTATCCTTAGTCTTATTATCTAAAGCAAACATGGCAACAATTAGTTGGTTAGTTACGGTTATATTAGATTATATAGTAACATAACTAACCAAATCATAATCGCATCTGCTAATTATGTTACGCAGATATAACTATATAACTAAACCGGATATACTATAGAAATAAGAAAAAAAGAGGTAAACCTTTAAGGTAGACCTCTAGGGTAGAGCTTCTGGTATAAGTTTTAGTAGGCTTATTATCTACACGTAATAAGCTACGTGTAGATAACATCACGTGTAGGTCCGTGCTAAAAAGATATAATTAATATAACTATACAATCAAATCACAATCGTCTCTTTTGATTATGATTTTATAGTTATTGCCATGTCTAATCTAAAGAAACGTTTTCTTAAATTATATTAGCACTATATCCGCTCTCTATAAGAGAAGAAATATTATTATTCATTGCTTAACGTCCAATTTAGATCCCTATGGGCCCACGCAAACTACTTCTTATTGGAGAAGAAATATTTATATTAATATAGCGGAAAGCTATAAAGTCTCCCTTAATCGCAGATTTTATATAATTGTAACGGCGCTAGAGCGCGTCACCTAGTTAGGGGTTCGCTTAAAACTTAGCGTGTGTATATAGACGTGGCCTCACCACTTTCTCTTGCTTCTTAGCTTAATATCTTCGTAATATAGCATTTATTTAAGCACACATTGCATTTATTCAAGCTTTGGTTTAGAGGCATTTATTTAAGCTATAAGGCATTTGTTTAAACCGTTATAATAATAAGGGTAGGAAATAAGTTAGCACTAGCTATTAGGCCTAAGAGCGTAATAGAGACAGTAATACTTAGGATCTTATCTTATTAGCTGCTAGTAGAGACTATAAACTATTATTCTTAACTAGCCGTAATTTAGCCGCCTATTAATTAGACGCTAATAATGGTGGTATATGCATATTTTCTTATTAATTATTGCTAAGATACTGGAATCTTACTACTATCTAAATATATTTAAAACCATGGATCCTTCTCACTGCTATATAATTTAGTTATTTAGTAATGGTATCTAATTAAGCAAGGCCTCTTTATTGTAGAAAAACCTTAATACTAAGTTATAAATAAACTTACATAGTTTTAAGAAGTCGGACGGAACTAGAGGTCTATAAGCTTTTATAAACTAGGAGTACGTAATAAGATCTATCTTTAGGGTGCTAAAGTAGTTATAAGCGTAATATAGCAAATAGAGTCTATAATATAGTACGGTATGGTTTAAACCTTTTATTGCTAAACCTATACGTCCTCCTATAGCTTGCGTATATATTTAGCAAACCTTATATATTATTAAATTAGAACTAACTGCCTTATATTAACTACGCAAGAGCTTTATAACCTTAGTCGGTTTGATTTTAATAGTTTATTTTAGGGACGCTTTAAGATAAGCTAATATATTATCCTTATTTTATATAGAGTATTACTATAATATCTACAACCTCCTTAATATACTCCTTATTATCTTCCAGCTTAAAAATATTTTTATTAAATATTAATTCTACTTCTAGCCCTCATGCTTTTACGTAAGTAACTATAAGCCTTCTTCTTATATTTCTTTTTAAAAAGGATACTAGTAGCTATAGGGGTAAGCTAATAGGCGTTCTAGCTGTAAGAATACTTTTATTTATAAGTAATAAAAGCAAGTTCACTAATATAGGTAATTTTTACTAGGGCGGACTTAGTATAATACTAATACTTCCTCCTTAAATAGGTGCTAACGGCTAAAATACTAAGAGATTTATTACGTTAAAAGTATATTACAAATATATTTATAACGTGTTAGATAAGTAAGTCGGACAGACAAGCGAGCCGGACACCTTAAAACTTACCAAAAATTAGAAAATTTATACTTTAATATCTTAACAACCACTTAATAATAAATTCTAATAATTTAGATTTAGACTTTTATATACACTCTATAGCCTTTATTAAAGTTATATAATAAATAATTCAGTAGTTCTTAAGATATAGTAATTTAGCCTTATTTTAGCCCCTAAAATTTAATATTTTAAAAACTACTAAACTATTTGTTATATAACTTTAATAAAGGCTATAGAGTGTATATAAAAGTATAAATCTAAATTATTAGAATTTATTATTAAGTGGCTGTTAAGATATTAAAGTGTAAGTTTTCTAATTTTTGGTAGTGTCCGGCTCGCTTATCTGTCCGACTCGCTTATCTAACACGTTAGTATAAAAGCCAAGCTCTGTCCTACTTATTTAATTCTAATATTAGTAACCTTTAGCCCTATAGTAGCTAATCTTCTACTTCTTAGCAGTAGGTCCTTATTTAGAATAAAAAAGCTAGTTAAGTGTCTTTTTAAACTATATTTATTTACTACCTAGTCTAATATTGCCCTTTTTAACTTTATAGGCACGAGCGCAAAATCGGGTAGTTATAGTTAAGTAGTAGTTTTAATGCCACGTCCTAGATAATTGAGCCTCTTAATTAGAGCTTTATTAACTCTTACTATAACTTTAAAAAGTAGGTAGACTGTAAGCTTTTAGACAGCGGAGAGGAAATTATAAGAGACTGCGTATTTAAGAGGCCTATTAAAAACCTCTTATCCTTAGGCCTCTTAAATAGTCTCTTTAGATATCTTACTAACGTTAAAGATATCCCTAAAGATTAATATAAAAGCGTTCTTCCTAAAGATGCCTATAGTCCACTATTATAGTTAATAAATAATAGTTAATAAAATTAACTACTATTCTAGTAGTATTTATATAGTTCTCTTAGGAGAGCAAAATCCTGTTATGGATTTAGATAAGTACTACCTAACGTTAATTAACTATAAAGCCTCTAACTTCTACAAAGACGTCACTAATTTATTACTTAGCTCCTTTATATAGGACTAGTAGTCTACTAAATAAAGATATAGTAAGCGTATTATTATTCTTAATTCTATTCAATTTATACCTTAGTTAATTATAATTGTCTTTAAGGTCTATTAAGGACGAGAAGGTAAAGTTCTAAATAGAGTTTCTTATTTAATGGTCTACTAAATCTAGGCAGCGGTATAAAGTTTTACTAGCTCTAATTATTAAATAAACCAATTATAATTTTCTATACCCGGTATAGAAATTGCTATTAGCTTAGTAAAAGCGGTAATTAGAACTAATATTTTTATAGTAAATCTAGATATGTTAGGCCATAGAGACGCACTGGCCGTAACCGGCTTAGCGTAGGCGAGGCGCCTATAAAACGTAGTCGCCCCGCATCAGAGAACAGCAGAATTCAGTTTTACAGTTCTACTTTATTAAGAACCAGATACTTATTGCATTCCGTTACTGTTGTTACGTTACTACATACCCTAAGGACCTTGGCGTCCTAACAGTACTAAATTCTCATCCCTTTTTAGGGGTAGTGGCCCAACAACACAGTGGTCTGCTAAGACTATGACTATGACTACGTAGCGGCAACCCTCTGTCAAGAAGACGACTTATATTTATTAACTATATCGCAGCCTATCGACCTGATGGCGAGACGCGGGCGTACTAGCGCAGTGCATACTACTAAGTCTGGGGAGCGGCCCTAGGATGACGTGGGCGAACCCTAGTCCCAGACAGAACCGGAAGTCACGGGCGAAGGGGATATACAGGAAGAAATACAACGGCTAGAGAGTGAGAAGCTACAACTCCTAGAGTAAAGAAAACTATACTTGCTTAGGGAAGAGGTGGAAGTGCTAAGACGGCGTTAACGCGGTAAGGTAATATCGACTCCCGTTCCTAACCTATCTATACAACCTCAAACAATCTTATTAGAGTACTCAGAGGGTAGCCCAATACATTTAAGCCTTAAGCGGAAGGCTACTAATATATTAGGCGCTCCGTTAAAACGGGCTGTTAAGATAGAGAAGATTGCTCCGTATTATGGCAAGTCTATATAAGAGCACCAAGACTTCCGCAACAGCTTAAAGCTGGCATTCTGCCTAGAGCGCGACGGCTTTATAGATAAGGATACCAAAGTCGCGTTTATAATGCAATATATAAAGGGGACCAACCGAACCCTTTGGCTATAGTATGAAGATGACTATTTAGACACGTAGTTCACCTAGGAGGAGCTTATAGAGTTCCTACTTAATTAGATTAAAAGTCCTATTAATTAAGAACTCTATATAGCCCTAACCTATATAAGGGCAATATAGCGAACCGACTAACTGGTAAATGAGTTTGCTGCTTACCTAACCTTCTTAAAAGGGCAAATTAACCCTTCTTATGATGCAAAGTATTTAATAATACACCTGTTCGCGAAGCTATGGCTAGAGCTATAGGTTGCTATTACCAACTATTAAGAATTCCCTTAAACTTAAGACCAGCTAGTTTCCCTAGCTGCTCTATTAGAGGAAAACCAAAAGAGCACAAGCGCCCTACAAGGTAGAAGTAATAGGCGCGCCGCAAACTTAAATATAAAGACCACCCAGTCGGGTAACTCAGGGAGAGCGGACTCTAAAACTACCGCCAGCGACTTAATGGTGGGGCGAAGCAATACTACTAGGGGTTTAACTCAGCCTAAAGGAAACTGCTTAAAATGTAGGCAGCTAGGACACTGGTGGCGATAATATAAAGTGTAGTAATAGAATCAACTACTGCCTAGTAGCGTAAACGCTACTTCTATACTAGGAAAAGACAAGCGCCCTTAAGCACCCTTATAGCCCCAGGGCGCAAGCTCCTACTAGATTATAAGGAAGCTATTACTATCTTAGGTAAAGTCCTCTTTAGGTAGACCTAGAAGGAGACCTTAGTAATGCTTAATATTGGTGCTGAAGTAAATATAGTTAACCAGCGATTTGCTATGGAGTGCAACTTTAAGATACTAGATATAGAGCTGCCTACCTACTCCTAGTTAAATAAGACTTAGGCACATTGCTATAAGGCCTATAAGGTACCACTAAGAATAAAGGACAGCTGGGGTAAGATTAGGGAAGTAACCCTTGTCTACTATAGAATAGCTGACGCATCTCCTTCTATTACCATAGGTATGCCGGGGTTAAAGAAGGCCCGACTTCTTATTAACTGCAAGGCAAAGGCATAGCAATGGAAGCTAGACGGCTTATCCCTATTACTATAAACCCCTAAGGGTTTTGCGGAGTCTCTCTAGATAGAATCTAGGGTCTTTACCCTATTAACTTCTGGAGTGATGCCTAGTAAACAAGACAATGGTAGCTTGCCAGTCCTCCCCCTATAGTTAAAGGAAGTTAGCGATATCTTCTCCTATAAGGAAGCAGGAAAGCTACCCTAATACCACTAGGGCGACCATGCTATTGACCTAGAAAAGGGACAGGAGGCCCTATATAGGCCGCTCTATAACCTCTCAGCTAAGGAGCTGGAAGTCCTAAGGGAGTACTTAGACAACGCCTTAGCTAAAGGCTGGATCTAACTAAGTATTAGTCCCGCAGGGGCACCTATCCTCTTTATACCTAAAAAGGATGGGAAGCTGTGGCTCTATATAGACTACAGAGGCCTTAATAAGGTGATAATTAAGAATCGTCTTGCACTACTATTGATTAGTGAGACCTTGGACCACTTAGTAGGTTTCAAGATCTTTACTAAGCTAGACCTAACGCATGCGTATTACCGCCTTCGTATCCGTCATGGCGACAAGTGGAAGACGGCGTTCCGCACACGCTACGGCTACTTTAAGTACTTGGTTTTGCCTTTTAGGCTAACTAATAGACCAGCGACCTTTTAGGGCTATATCAATTGGGCCTTGTTAGGACTGGTAGACGTCTTCTATATAGTCTACCTTAATAATATTCTAATTTTCTCTGAAAATCCAGAGGAACATTGGCGCCACGTAGTAGAAGTGCTGTGTAGGTTGTAATAATACCAACTATATATAAACCTCAAGAAGTGTAAGTTTGGCGTATAGGAGATTAAGTTCCTAGGATACATTATTAGCCCTAAAGGCATAGTAATGGATCTTAGCCGGGTAGAAGCTATTACTAAGTAAGAGAGCCCTTAATCTTATAGGGATATCCAGGTCTTCCTAGGTTTTGCCAACTTCTATTATTGGTTTATCTATAAATACTTTACTATTGCAAAGCCTATTACTAATCTCCTAAAAGGAGTAAAGAACGGCCGTAAAGCTAGGCCTTTTAATTGGCCAGAGGAGGTAGAGTAGGCAATGCGCCGGCTCTGCGACGCCTTTACAACGGCGCCGCTCCTGCAACACTACACGCCGGGCCTACCAACTCGGTTAGAGACGGATGCCTTAATGCAAGGCCTAGCAGCAATTATATCACAGCTGTTTAAAGACGGCCTTTGGTATCCAATAGCCTTTTGGTCTAGGAAGCTTTTGCTAGTAGAGCGTAACTATAAGACCCATAATTAAGAGCTACTAGCTATTATAGAGGCTTTTAAGCATTAGAGACACTATATTAAGGGGCTATTAAGCCGCCTAGAAGTGCTCTTAGATCACAACAATCTAAAGGGTTTTATAAAAGTAAAAGCCCTTAATGGACGGTAAGCCAGATGGGCTATAACCCTGGCTGCCTATGACTTTATTATTAAGTATAGGGCGGGAAAAATAAACCCTATAGACGCGCCATTAAGGCGACCCCTAGGCGCAGGAGGTCCGCTAGAAGAAGACACTATACTACTACTACTCTAAAGGACTTTAGGAATATAGGGCCACCAACCCAAGGTAAAAGTCCTATTAGGTATATAGAAAAGCGAACCTTCTGCAGAGGTGTCGCTTTTATGGCTATAAGCTGGCGACCCGACGGAGGTACGCCTAGGCAATGTAGTATTACGTTTTAACTGGGCAACCTGCACGCATGCCGTTAAGTAGCATATAATAAGGACCTAAGTCAGAGAAGCAAGTGCTTAAGAGAGTGCTTACAAGTCTAGTACGGAAATAGTTGTTAAGCTTATTAAAGGACTTTAAACCATAGATAACCTTATGCTGCAAAAGCGCAGCGACAGCTTAGATACGGCGAGACGCCGTTAACGCGCCCGCTCGAAGCCAGTGTGGTAGTTTAATTCCGCTAGACTACTTTGTTACCGTGGGAGGCTATATATGCCTCTAGACCTAGTAGTTTATGCAGAACTCCTATAGATCCACCATAATAATGCCCTAGCCGGCCACTTTGGTAAAAAAAAGACCCTAGATCTACTCTTACGCAAGTACTACTAGCCTAGTATAACTGCGGACGTTATGAGCTATATCTCTACCTGTGATCTATACTAGCGTATGCGTGCGCCTTGATATTGCCCTTATAGCGAGCTCTAAGCGCTGCCTTGCCCGGATTAGCCGTAGCAGGAGATTACAATGGACTTTATTATAGGCCTACCGCCTAGCAGACAAGGCGATAAGGTATATAACGCGATATACGTAATAGTTAACCGCTATACTAAGATGGCCTTGTATCTGCCTATAGTAAAAACTATTACTATAACCAAACTTGCGGATCTCTTCCTTAATGAAGTAGTACGCCGTTTTGGAGCCCCTAGAGGGATTATATCTAATTGCGGTAGTATCTTTACTAGCGAGTTCTGGTTAGAGCTATGCTTTACTATAAAGATAAAACATAGGCTAAGTACGGCCTTTTACCCGCAAATAGATGGGTAAATAGAACGCCAGAACTAAACCCTAGAGTACTACCTCCGTGTGTTCTATAACAAAAAGCAGAGCAATTGGGTAGGCCTCCTACTGCTAGCCGAATTCGCCTATAATAATGCTAAATATAGCATAATAGGCATAAGCCCGTTCTATACCTGCTATAGGTTTCACCCACGTCTAGAATATAAGGTTAAGGCGGATAATAGTAGTTCTATTCTAGCCGCCTTAAAGAGGATTAAAAGAATATCCCTTAAATATAAAGTATTGGCGAAGCGCTAGGAACACGCTGCCAAGACGTAGGCGAAATACTACGATTGTTATTACCAACTATAGGCATATAAAGTAGGGGATCTAGTCCTGCTATTAACTAAGAACCTTAAACTAAAAAGGCCAAGTAAGAAGCTTATAGCACGCTTTATTGGACCTTTTAGTATAGCCGAACTAGTTAGAAAGTAAGCATACCGGCTATATCTACCTACGTCTTACCGTATCTATTTAGTGTTCCATGTTAGCTTACTAGAGCTATATAAATAACGTAAGGGTACTACTAGAGACCCTCTACCAGGGCCTATTAAGCTAGACGATAAAGAGGACCAAGAGGACTAGTACGAGGTAGAAGAAGTATATAGAAGGAAGGGATATAACCAGACCCTATAGTACCTGGTTAAGTGGAAAGGCTGGCTAGAAGAGTATAACAAATGGGTCCCAGTAGAGGACATTAATAAGGACATAAAGGAGACATATAATAGTCACTTTACCCTAAGGGGCAAACGGAAGAGAAAGTAGGCGGGAGAACAAAAAACTTTTAATTGCAACCGGGATTACGCCCCACCAGCAGGGCGACGACGGAACGACGGCGGAGTAACGGTAGTACGTCAATAGAAATACAGATACTCTACAGCTCCACCTCCTCCTCTCCCTCCTCCTCCTCCTCTCCCTCCTTATCCTCCTCACCCTCCTCCTTATCCTCCTCACCCTCATCCTCCTCCTCATCCCTCACGATAGGAGGCATATTGGCCTACAGGTACTGTTAGCATACGCTACAACGGCGAAATACCTGCGCTACGACATGTACTGAAGCGCGCATCACGTCAAGAATTCCTTTAAGAGTACAACGGATGGCCTGCTTGCCGCAGGTGGCCCGCCTAGCGGTGGCTACGCGCTTGGCGCAGCGGAGGCAAATTGGTTTGAGCAAGGCTGGGGGAGCACCTTGCGAACGATAAGGAAGCTTGGACGGCGTCTAGTAGGGTTAGCGACAGCTATAAGCCAGTATAAAGAATACTTACGGAAGGCTCGCCAACAGGCGGACCGGCGGCGCTACGCTTGCGATTTATAATTAATTGGAAGTCAGGAAGAAGGTAAGCCGCAGGCTGGACGAATTGAAATTAAATGGGAAGGGAAATCTGGTGTCCTACCTTGGGGGGGATTCCTACCTTTATAGATCTCTACATGGTCCTAGCGTCTTATTATCCTATTATTCTATTGTCCTATTATCTGATTCACATAAATTTTGTTAAACACTTTTTATTTAGCGAAGGACAATAATAGCGCTCCTATTGTACAATAGCGTCGGCTGAGGACAGCCGCTTAAGAAGGGGGGGGCAATTGTTAGGCCATAGAGACGCACTGGCCGTAACCGGCT
>Ga0307507_10003948_pt1 | contig 27314 bp, 19 predicted proteins | sample 7_EM_MG_FD_207223 | JGI IMG/M metagenome (GOLD analysis project Ga0307507, IMG submission 207223) | Populus trichocarpa ectomycorrhiza microbial communities from riparian zone in the Pacific Northwest, United States - 7_EM | ecosystem: Host-associated > Plants > Roots > Unclassified | place...
GAAGGTTTATATAGGAAGCTAGTTCTCCTCTAGAGAAGAACCAGCGATTAGTCTCTAAATGGAAGTGGTTAGAAGCATTTGTCCTTTAATACGTGAAACTCATTCTACCTTTAACTTACCTTTGACTTACCTTCTACTTACTTGTGACACTGTCGATTAGATAATCATACGTTCCGGTTAGACTGGCCTCTTACAATAGCCCAAGTTTATACTTTTAGTAGTATTCCTACTTAATCAAACTCCCATTAAGTCTATTAACTAAAAGACTCTATTTAAGATGCTTTATAAACGGAAGCCATAGCTAGCAGGACTTTGTATAGCCAGATTTTTAACCTATATACTTATTAAACACGGCATTCCTAAGAAGGCAAAGTTTAAGCCATAAGCCCAAATAGGTTATCTTGTTGGTATAGAAGCGTCAAATATTTATAGGGTATAGATACTAACTACCAACTATATTATCTAATCTCATAATATACAAATAGATAAGTTAAAGAGATATTAATCTCCTAAAATACTAGAACACCTTATTATCTTACAGGCTTAAAAGGATTATTTTTAGCAAGTCCAAAACCTACTAGATAATCTTTAAGATAGCAGCAAGGACTAGATAGAGAACTTTAATAAAGAACTGGATATAAGACTGCCGCATTTAGCAAATATTAACATTACTCCTTCGTTAAAAAGCATTTAGATCTTAATAGAAGAACTCTATTAGCTACCTACCCCAAAGCTAACTCCAAAACCATCTATACTATCAGCATCTTTAACGCCTTAGCAATTACTATCTACTATAGTATCTACGCTATAGACACTATCTACTACTTAGTTATCTTCTAATGTTACCAAACCACCAATTATAGATCCTACATCTTATTCCAAACCTCAGATAACAATAGGCTTATTATTAGAGGGTAAGAAACATTCTGGCCGTAAAAAGCGGCCTATAGTAAAGAAGAAAGATATGCTAAATTAGAATCTATAATAACAAGCCTTTACGGTTTAAATTAATAACGGTAATGATATTATTAATCCAGATATAATACTATTAGCTTACGCTTTCTACACTACTGCTATAAAGACGTATATATATTAAGACAACTTTCTACTACCACCAAAGTTATAAAAAGAGATGCTTAATTATAAGTACGCTATAAAGTTTAAAGTAGCTGCTTATATTAAGATAAAGGCCTTAATAGGAAAGCAGACCTAAAATAAGGTACAACTAGTTAAAAAGGTCCATTAACTTCCTATTATATAGGTCTTTACATACAAGGAAGATTTAAACGGCTTTATTATAAGATTTAAAGCTTATCTAGTTGTCTATAAAGACCTTTAAGCAGTCTTATAAGAGGAGGTTAAAGCTATAATAGCAGCCTATCAAACCTTCCGTCTACTTTACGCTCTCATTACTAGCTTTAACCTAGACATTATACAGATTAACGCCGTTAACGCCTTTATTAATGCCTTAGTTAACAATAAGGTCTACCTTATTCCCCCTAAGGGTATAGACCTACTACCTAGATTCTCCCTCCGTCTAAAAAAGGTAATGTATAAACTACGGAAATCTCCTAAATTATGGTTTTTAGAAATATCTGCTGCTTTGCAAAGCATGGGTTTAAAAGCTATACCAGACAAGCTATGTCTCTATATACACCCTACTAAACCTGTCTTTATATTCTTCTACATTAACAATATTCTAATTATAGGATACCTAAGCTGTTATTAGCAGATAGAGGACATCCTAAAGCAGCTATAAGATTAATTTAAGATACGCAAAATACCTTAATTCACGTTATTCCTAAATACTTATATTGTATAAAATTAATAAAAAGGAAAGCTCTAGCTCTATCTAGATTAGTATCTTAAGAAGCTAGTCTTAATATACTATCTAGAATATCTAAAGCCATCAGCTACACCACTATTGGGCCAGGAATTAACACTGTATAAGGGAGAAGCTACATTGAATTAAATAAAAGGATATTAACGCTATATAGGTTCTACAATATATCTAGCATCTACTACACAACCAGATATAGCCTTTTCTGTTAGTAGGCTAGCTAAGTTCTTATAAAATCCATCGCTAGCTTATCTTGCGGAGATTAACAGATTACTTACCTATCTTTATAATACCAGATACCTCGCTCTTAAGTTCTCTACTATTACGCCGTATAAGATAAACTAGGTTCTAAAAGCTGCTTCTAATACTAGCTTTGCTAACAATGCTTTAACATATTAGAGCTTATAGGGTTTCTTAATAAGCTTATTTAATAGGCCTATAGCATAGCAGGCAATTAGATAAAAGGCAATTACTAAGTCTACTACAGAGACAGAACTCCTAGCTCTCTCACATATTAGTAGGGAGGTTAAGTATATAGTTTAGATATTTAAAGCCATTAGATTTAATCTAGAACAGGACATTATTATTAATTACAACAATTAGCAGTTAGTACGGATTATAATAAAAGAGACTCCTATAGTATCTACAAAACTCTAATATATAGATATCCATTAATTCTAGCTTTACTAAGAGGTCCAAAACGGAAGCTTCGTTATATAATAGGTACCAACAAGTAAAATAGCTACAGACGGACTAACTAAAGCTCTCTTAAAATAAAATTATTAAAAATTTGTTAAAGTAGTAGGGCTCCGCGATATCAGACATCTAATAAATTAACACTTAGATAACACTAAAGCTTACCACTAGGTTATCTATCCCAACTACCTAATCCGGTAATTTAGCTCTGCCGCTCTACGTCAGATCTAAGGGGGTGTGTTGGCCACGGAGGTAGCTTTACTGCTGAGGTGTTAGACACCAAACAACTACGGACACCGAAGGTCGAACTAGGGTTATTTCGTTATGTATATTAGGGCTCTTAGAGCCACCTTAAATAAAATAGATCACTTATACAATTCTGTGTCTCTACCTATCAGCTAGCTTATGTCATTTGTCTTGATACCTGCCTGGCTGAAAAACCACACTGCCCAGGATGATACAGAGCTTCTCCAAGAACACACTTCATCTGACTGCTGACGATGGCTCTGGAAGAGTCCTCCATATGCGTCTATACGCGTTTCCTGCTTATATAAGCAGACTTCCTTTGTTCCGCTTTTGGTCGGTCTCCGTCGCAGTTACTTCGGTTTCCGACCGATATAGGCCTATATTAAGGCCTATATTCGTCGTAGTTAGATTCCATATTCTCATTCATTCATTCCAATATCATTTAGTTCATCAACTGCACCAATAAATGTACCTATTTCTAAAAATGTCAGTGCCTGCAGAAATTCCCTTTTCAAAATAAAGAGCAGAGTGTAATCATTTCAACGCTCATTGACGCCGAAGTCTAGGGTTAGAAATAGGGAGACGAGGCAGAGCCTGTGGCGGCGGAGATTGGAATCAGGGAGAATTTTTTGAGGCCAACGAGATTCTAAGCAGTTGGACATACACCGCAATTCTAGGGTTAGAAGGGGATAATATGGAACCAGTATTTAGAACACAAAAGCTCGTGCTACTTAGGGTTTTCTCACCCAGAGACAATGTATATCATCAATAGAAGGTAACAAATTTTTATTATATTTCGTATTCTTTCATAATATAGAACTCCAACACTTTCAAGTTGCTCGCCAGATTCTACGGGAAAGGCTCTGGCTCTCGAAGATGTCCAAGTTTTCGGTCGTAAACATAATGCTTGGGGAAGTCCTTGTAGTTTCCTCCACCCTTCTCCTCTCACATCCACATCATCTTCACCCCACTTCTCCTACACCATCTCCATACTCTCTCTCTACTTCCCCTCCCTCCCTTCCCCGTCACTTCTCCTGTCGAACTGGATCGGAGTTCCTTACTACCATCTTACTACTGTCTTCAAGACTAGAACCCTATGTCTCACTACCCCGCTACTTACCTCGTATGTCTCATCGAATGTCTCGTCGAATGTCTCAATACCTGTTTCCATTACCGAATGACGACTACGTCGTCATTCTATTTGCAACCTATTTGTCACCTATCTGGTGTATATATAGAGGCTCTAGAAGCCCTCTTTAATAAACAGAGTTCTCATACCTAATTGTCCGTTCGACATCTCCTAATCAAGCTTTTCGGCTTCCTTGCGTATATATAACATAGGACTCACTTAGTCCTTCACTAACAAAAACAGGGAGTCCTTGCTCCGAGATCATTTAGACACAATATCCGAGATACGAGTTCGAAGCGGCGATCTGCAAATTCAAATTTTTTTGGATTAAATAAACCGGTAGATTCTTAGGCGGAGATCTGTAAGGTCGGAAGGCCAGGAAGCAAGGAGAAGAGCAGGTTGTAGCATTATTGGCTGTATTAGGTTTGTATTTTTTGGTCTTTTTCCATCTTTGCTGACTGGAGGACAAGACGAAAGGAGGATCATGAAATTATTATTTTTTGACTTAGTAGACACGGACATAGTACAGAAGCGAAGTTTCTCACGAAACAATGCACAAGAATTGCAATTACTAGGCCCAGTCTAGGATTATGCTCACTCAAATATAGAAGCTCATCGATGAGCATACCTGCTCACAGCACCACTCACCTTCCATGAAATCCTCGCACAAGAAGCAGAGAGCTGCCTACAGCTGTAACATCATACTAATTTCACCTCATGAGTCTTAATGCCTGACACCCTAGGCTCTTCGCTAGCAGTAAAGGCCTGATGGCAAAATAGCTATCTAGAAACTTCTTTTGATACACAAGGACGGGTGGACCGTTCTTAGCCATAGATTGAGGTAGAAGTGGAAGTACTAAAGGAGTCATTTTAGAAAGTGATGCATCTTGATTCCTAAGGATAGAAGCGAGTTCAAGTGTTAACGTACGAAAAGCTCTGGGTGACATTCCAGTCAGTGATCTATGGACTGCGTGGCGTGGATCTGAATGATCTAGTCCAAATACAATGCACTATACCTAAATAGGAATAATAGTTACCTATATAGACTAGCCCACCATTTTAGATCCAATTGGCGCGCAACTAAGCCCATAACAGACAAATTTCTCAAATTGCGTGAGTCTCTAGCGAGGACCATTATCGTAATTTTAATTCCAAATGCTTATTAAAACGATGTTGGCTGAGAAAGCATTGCGGTAAGCTTTTTCTGAGCAGGTCGATTACCACAAAAAGAAGAGCTGATGACTTTTCAAGAAAGCAGAATGACTCCGATATCGGATATATACTAAGGCAAAGTTCAAAGAATGCATGCTAAACCCCAAAAATCGAGGTTTCCCGGCATTAGAAAAAGAGGCATTAACAAGAAACTCTCAGAAATTAAATGAGACCTCCAAATCTGTCAGTCCAATCAATCAGTAGTATTGCATTGCGCATCATACATGGCAGCATCTGTGAGTTTGCAACCAACCACGAGGAAAGCTATCGACCTTCCCAATTGAGAACACTAACTGAGCACTACGTAATGATGTTTATACTTTATCTTGGAGCTGCTCGATTCGGATTAAGATTGGAAGACGAGATTAATAAACATATATGAAAAGCGTATCTGCGGAGAACACTGCAAATAATGTTACTCAAAATAAGCTTACTTCGTTTCCATTCGCCAATCTAAGATGACCTTGTTGAGGATTACTGAGGGTGAAGCTGACTTCAACATCCCCGCAGCAGGAAAGGCATGTAAAACATGGTATAAAATCTTTGGAAACCTAAGCTCTGGGATGCTCCCTCCCGTTGGCTTACACGGTGGGTCGGAGGCGGGCCACAACTACTTGCTCTCGTTGGAGGACCTCGCATCAAAGCATGGAATACCCGTCGTCCTTTACGACCAACTCGGCACCGGAAACTCAACTCATCTACAAGACAAGCGCGGTGACGCCTCGTTTTGGACCGTAGATCTATTCCTAGGGGAACTGAACAATCTTTTGAAACACCTTGGCATCCAGGAAGATTACAACGTGTGCTCGGTGCGGAGCATAGAGTTCGTCAGCCTGTGGGATTACATCGCCTGGTAATTGCCGACTCGCCAGCAGATATGAGGGTGTGGATAGTGACAGCCAATAAACTTCGTAGACAGCTGCCGCAGGACGTGCAGGACATCTTGAAAAGGCATGAAGATGATGTGACAACGGATAGTCCGGAATACGAAGGCTGTCATGGAATTCTACGAGCGCCACTTATGCAGGGTTCGTCCGACGCGAGGAAGTGGTCGCCATGTTTGACAATATTAAGAGGGACCCGACGGTCTATCACAAAGTTCGATTTTCTCTTCCGCTGAGATCTTAATGTGCGGCTGACCGGCAACACAGGAACGAACCATCAGAATTTTATGCTATTGGCTCGTTGAAGGATTGGACCATCACCGAAAGGCTGCATAAGATAAATGTGCCTACCTTGTTGCTAAATGGGCGTTATGACGAGGCCATGGATGAAGTTGCCGAGCCGTACTTTGAGAAGGTGGACAAGGCGAAACGGGTTACATTCGCGAAATCAAGCCACAAGCCCTATTAAAAAGAGAGAGATAGGTTCATGGAGGTGTCAGCAGATTCCTGAAGTATTGATTCGACTCCGTAGTTGGGGATTCCTGCCGCTGCCATGATTAGGCCAAAGCGGATACGTGATTGAGACAATTTCGTGAAAGACGTCTGCTGATGAACGAATGATCAGGCGCCCATCAGAGCTAGGTTGTGCTAGCTTTGACGATGGGACTGAGGCGGAGCGTAGTCGAATTCGAGAAGCAAAGGCAGAACGCCAGCCTGTCACACCAAAACCCAACACGCTGGATATCATGACATGAAAATGACCGGACACAGGTAGGCTGGGCTGGGCTGGGGAAGGCTGTTTTATGCGAAGAGGCCATGATTTCTAGGCAGCTACAAAACGGTGGCGGTCAGATACATGAGAGGTCATCAAGGCTTCAGAGCCTGCAGCACACGTCGTACCTGTATGGCCCTGGTTTGAGGTGGGTGGCAGGAAGGCCACTCGTCTCGCTGCGCCTCATCCCCAAGGGCAGTTTGCCCGATGATGGGCTGTCTTCCAAGTCCTGCTCGTGAAGCCTGTCAAGCCCGTCAAGTTCGTCAAGCAGGCTGCTCTTCCTGGGGCTGCGACTGCGCCTCACGACAGAACCTCAGCCCTCTACGATAAGCCTATCACAAGCGATCTGAGGGACGAGGGGCCCGCGTCTTCACAGTCAACACCTGCCCAAGGCAACCTCCAGCCTTGCAGTGCCCCCGAGCTGCAAATATGGCACTTCAACTATTAGAGCCGTACGGTAACCACATGGCGATAGTGATTGCATCTCTCGCTCCTTGCGTCCTTATTTTCCTCGTCCAACATGGCGGTCCAACAGGCACAGCCGTTGACGAGCATTTACATGACATTTAAGATCTTCCAACTCATCGATCATCTCCGACGTCGCCTGAAGCCGCGCGTGCAGTCTGACCGAACCAAGCCCGATACTTCTCTTGGCCCTAGGACACGTCTTGGACTGGAAGACGATGTCTTTAGAGGATTCGAAAAGTATCTTCCAGTGCGCGTCAGTGGACTAGAAGGCTCAAAATACCGTAATGCTCACGACAGAGTACGTAAAGCCCGAAAGGGCAATCGATCGTTTCTAAAACCTCTACCTCTCGGGAGAGACGGCTCCGGGCCTCCAAACACATCCAAGGAAAAGGTGCAGCGGTATGTCATGGTGCCTTTGTGTTTGGTTTCATCATGGTCTTATGCTAAACGTTGCATAGCATCCTACAAGACATTGACGGAGGGCTCAGTCCTCCGAAGAATGCATTAAGCAAGATTGCAGCAGACAACCGGCTTTTCATTGAACAAAATAACGACCCGAGATTCGACGATCTGTCTCTTCGCGACATTGCTCGATGCTTAGCACTAGTGCACGATGCCATCAACACACTCGATCGCGCAAGATCAGATCATGGTGACCAATGGCTCATCTGCCAGGGTAACGAGATTGGTCTGCGTATAGATGAGACCTTTATCGCGAACTATGGACACCTCCTCCTCCGCTTGCGCAATCAACTAATCCAAGCCTTCATCCGCAAGGTCATCGAATGGCTCGAGGCAGATGCACGCCAGGGCTACGGCAAGAAGCAACGTAACCTCCTTAATTGGTTCTCCGAGTTCCCAGACAACCACCGACCAATCAGCACGACATGGCCGTGGAGCATCAAGCCCTCACTGGCTGTGCTGTGGGGAGTGTGCTGGATGTTTTACGACCGCTCGCCGGACGATCGAAACGTTGGAGTGCCCCAGAGTAGATTCATTCGGGACGAGGAGGCCGCGCAATGGATTGGATGGGAGTCGCCACAGCCCGGCGAATGTGAGTTGCGCAGCAGCAGAAGCCCGTTTCGACAATGTAACAGCTGTGGCTAATGAGACATTTAAGCAGACCTCCAATTCGGGCTCGAAATCCTCGCTGCGCAACAGAAGGGCTCTCAGCGGGGCGACGACGTCGGAAGCGTTGGGAACGGAAGAGGGCAAGTACCCGGGCCTCCGCTAGCCGGCGGTCGTTCGAATTTGTCAGAGACACGTCACGTGCACGGTCGGCCTGCTCAGCCACGATTCATCCGCGCACCCCATGCGGGCCATGGTCAGGGTCGCCTCCACAGTAAGTAGTGTGACTCACCAGCGACGTGTCCCTGGCTGCCTCAGAAATCCACTCTATTTCGTTTCAGCCTTTAGACCCAAGATGACTGACACTAGGCAGGCCCAATCGGCGACCAAAGCTACCTGGAACGCTTTTCAGGCCCCACTCACCAGCCCGACCAGCACCAATATAATACTTACGCGTTGACCTCCCACGCGTCGGCTGAGAGCGCTCCGGCACAAGCATATCCGTGGCCTGAGAACCAAGGCATCGCCACCCCAAGTCTGTATCCCTCGCAACTTCCTCCAAATGTCGGCCGCGTTGGCGATACTTGGCCTTTCCCACAGCATACGCAACATTCGCCAGTCAATACCGAATTGCCACAGCAAAGACACCGAAGCTCCAGTCATCTGACTGTTCCCGATATAAGACTCACGTTGAACGATCAGGCACCGGATAGAGAAGGCTTAGCTGCGCCTCATTATCCTTTTACTACAGGTATATATGACGCCGTACCCTCGCCGCCTCAGGCGCTTCAACAACAGACGTTGAACAGAATTCGTGTCAACACCAGCCTCACCGATATCAACAGCATGGGCAACTTTGGTCCTGAAAAATCACCAATCCTACAACAGAATATGTCAGCACAAAGTAGTCATCATAAAATACTCAGTCCAGTAAGCATGGGTGGCCAGAGGTCGCCTGTATACGACCGGAGGTCGTCGCATTCAAGTCTTCAGGAACCTCGCGCCGATTCCGAGGCACGTTCGACATCGCCAGAAGCAATCGAGTCTTCTCTATCACCACGAAGAGGGCATGCTTACAAGCGTGCCGAAGATCCTCCTCGGAATGCACAGAACAAGATGATTTGCAAGTTCAAGGAGTGCGCCAATCTTACCTTCGAACGGAAGTGCGAATGGAGGTTTGTGAATTCTCTGCTACTCTCTTCTCTCCTTTCTTCTCTTGGTAATCTCAGGAACAAATTAACTAACTGTTAATAGTAAACATATGGACAAACATGACCGACCATATAAATGTCACGCTCGCGGCTGCGAGAAGCTGCAAGGATTTACCTATAGCGGCGGACTGCTCCGGCATGAACGAGAAGTCCACAAGCTGCATGGTGGAACTAAGAAATCTCTCTTCTGTCCTCATAGTGACTGCAAGCGCAGCTCAGGCACCGGCTTCACGCGGAAAGAGAACCTAGCGGAGCACATCCGTCGCGTCCACCGGAGAGTGTCCGCATCTTCGGATACGGGCTTGTCAGGCTTGAAGCGCGAGGATGATAGGGACGAGGTTGAGTCACCGGAGGATCTTAGGGAAGAGGAGCCGCGAGGGGATGATAATGCTCTAGGAAAACGAAAGCGAATATCGAATGCTGGGGAGCTCGTCAATAACGGGGATGTCGAGGATGGAGACGAAGGCGATCTGAGAGCGGAAGTAAAAAGGCTGAGGAGAGAGGCCGAAGAGAAAGATGAGCAGCTGCGTCAGCTAAAAGCTACCATCACACATCTTCAAGAGCAACGATAACGACAATTTCACAGTTATATTTAATACGTATTCATATTCAATAATGAGGAGGAGCATTGCATGGCGCTCAGGATGGGTGGCTTACATTCACTTCCTAAGCTCATCTCAACGAGCTTTCGTTATACCTCTGTTGAGAACAATTTCACACACGCAAAGTCATGTTTCATGCGGTATTCTCGAGATGTTTCTGCTCAGCCATAGATGGTCATTCGCCGCAATTGTAGGATTAGATTGTACCTAATATGACCCGAAGACCCAAAATCCCAACTCGTATGGGGTATCGAAATTAATGCCTCACGATAGCCCAAATTGGTGCCTGAGGCCGTTGGGATGAAAAATGCTGCCTAGCCCCTCAGCCACAATCCCAATGTCGCGCATCGACCACGTAGGTGCCCTCCACGTTTTCCGTCGTAAGACTATCACTTGACTCACGAAATTCTTCGATAGATCCTCGTCTAAAATCCCTTCACCCGTCGTTAGTAAATTCATGGAGTCATAGCAAAAATTATTGGGAGGCCAAGGGAAGGTGGAAATGATTGGCCGGGGCCACATGACTGCGTGAACACAACGCGACCTGTGACGTGCATGGTCCCACTCGATGCGCGAAATCTGCGCCTGACAAACACACCACCGGGATCGCATTTCAGAATCGAGCGCAGCGCGAGAGTTAATGGGATAGGGTGTGATGGCAAAGGGCGTACTGCTGCAGCCTGATTTGCCGCTCGAAGTCGCCGAAGAGGCGAATTTGGCCTCTGCGCCTCCGAGACGGAGAGCTGAGAGATCGATCGTACCTCAACGCGCCTCACCGAGCCCCGTTAATACGACTGCCTGGACGGCTGAGGTTGGCCGCATTATTGCAATTCGTTGAGCCGCACGCCCAAAGGAGCCACACCATGATGCAAAAGCTTGATGACCGCAAAGGCTGCTTGAATTGGTCCAAGGTCCAATCCAAGAATTCGTATCGATGAGAAAATATGGTATTCGTCCTCGATCTAACGAATGTGATCTTTTCTGAGTCGTTGGGACATCTACGGTTTCTCAGTCTTTGTCAGACTTGTATCTTCGGCATCCGCGATCCAATGCTTTTTCTTTATTTACTAGGGTCGTGGAGCCGGCTCGTGTAATGGTGCCAGGATGCCGTTCCAGTTTCCTCAAGCCATGCCGCATAATAAAAGTATGATAGGGATATAATCCATAATCAATAAGTATCCCTCCGAGGATGTAATCTCACCGGCGGCATGCCAAAGATTAGGATACAGCTGGGCTTCTTGGTAATCCTCATCGCAACTGACGTAAAGCTTCCCCCAGAAATAACAGTGTGATTGGTCCCATCATAGGCCTAGAAATTCTCGCTACCCATACTCCCACAAATATTTGATCTCACCGGTTCACAGATAGCTTCAGGGAATCAGCCACAGCAGGTTTAATCTTATTATCTCATTGTCTCAACTATCCAGTAGCGATCAATTACGTAGTCCCCTCACCGCTAAATGTGTATTGTTCAAAGGCTCACTATATTTTAAACAGCGCAGAAAGAGAAAATGGACTCGAGATATCACGAAGATGGCTCACCGAGAATAACCGAAGAAACTAAAAAACTTTAGCAACAGCTGACTAGGATAACGCGCTATTGTACGGCCAATAGACTCATCCAAGTGACTGTATGACTTTCTACTTTTGGAATTTATTGAGCTTAGATTACGTCCAACATAAGAAGACCCACTCATTGCGACGCGAAGTTTATGACCTTGTGAGCGGCCCAGGTCCCCCGCTCGATTCCAAGAATGATGCCTAGTATTTTCCCGGCCCTAAGCCTAGGTATGATCTATCGAAAGATCGTGTCGCTCCTCGCAAGTTTGCTAATATTCAAGACACAGCCTAAGGAAAACGTGCTTATGGACATCTACAGGATCAGCTCATAATGGCGATATCCATGGCCTAGACATCAATGAGGAGTCGGCCCGGGCTAGGTATAGCCTTTTGCGTAGGGGTGCCGTTATGCATGGGGAAGGAGCCACCGGGCAGAACATGGTGTGATGGTTGAGGCAATCTAAGGCCCATTCCGAGACTAACTCGATGAACCACTCAGAAGCGCTCTCCCGTAATGACTCACAATCGAGCAATCCGCCACCTGTTGACTGCAGCCTGCAAGGTCTTGTCAGCAGATCGTAGTTGAATAAGCAAGCTAGCACTCCGTTTCGCTTTTTCACGACTCCTAGAAACATAGGCATATAGCCTAGAGCCTCCGAATTACCATGATTCAGGATCTTTGCTAGGGTCCCTTATGATGCATCTCTGCTCATAATAGCACTCCCCCTTAGAGGAAGTACTGGAACTGACTGTAAGCTAACACGAGTTTTTTCTTGCTGGAAATCCAAGAGCGATAGTTAGACAAAGAGACCTAGATTCAGGTTAATAAGCCATCGAGTCACTTTAGAAAACGAGAAATAAAGAACAGAAATAAACTGTTAATTAATTTAGAACCGGACTTTAATAATCCAGGAAAGGAGTTTGAAAACCGTAGAAGGAAAGAGATCGATCAGGGTCGACAGCAAGAATTATAGCAGATGAGCCAATAAGGTGGTGTTAGGGAGCTTTTGAATTCACTAACTGATAGTGGCTATTACTCTCTACCTTCGCGTATCATTAACGAAAGACTGACTAATAGTAACTCGTGACGAACATGGAGTTTCCGTCGCCACCGAATACTCAGCTGTGCCACGCCCGTAGGAATCATGAATTTCCTGCCACAATGTCATATAATCATCTCACCTCTTCCGTAGAGATTGGTCCATTTGAGCCAATAGCAGGCGAGGTTTCGCCACCGACATAGTTGGTCATAACAAAGCTGACCACTAGATTATGCAGTGATTGGTTGTTCAAGGGAGAGGCACTGGTTTAAATGGTGGGCCCTCGAGATTCTCTGCCCACGGTGGCGGCACAGACACACTACACTACCTCGTCAATTCCGGTTGTTAGTGCTTTTGATTAAGCCACCAACTAACACGAATTCAGTCTATCCGGCTTGGCAGCTGAATATCAGAAAGAGACTGCCGAATAACCTCACCTGACAGTCAATCTGAAGCTTTTCGACGCCTCTGCCAGTCGCATCGTGATCAGGTGAGGTGGTGAACTCTACGTGGTAAGAAACCCGACTCAGGAAGTCTACTAAACAATACGTCTTCTAGTTTCCTACCCCTCTTCTAAGCCGCCAACGCGTTATTTGTGACAATCCTCAACTTCCTTAAGCCTCTATCACGACCTTTGCCTTATTCTTCTGTTCTAGCGTCCAAATGACCTTTTTGGTGGCAACAAAGTTTAAAAATGGCTTGCTTTCGTCCCAAGTGACTTCGTAGAAGTTAGAAATAGGCCCTTAGATGGATTAATCACGCTATTAAGACGGATATTAATGGCGGTGGTCACAGATGAGGTTTCTAAGTTTGGATGGATATTAAGTCTTGGCGCGATCGTAAGGGACTTTAGATGGCTCTGCAGATTTAAGTATAAAGATGTTTATCTACGCCTATTATGTCAATACCATCCTTACCACCTTTTATGCTAAATTTGTATATTCCTATAACAAGTTCTAACTAAAATCTTTCAGATTCTATCCTCAAAGGTATCCACTATGCCTTCTCCTAGGTACGATCCTTCCCGTACGGAAGGAACTCCAGAACCTACTTTACCTAATCCTCCGGAGCTGCCTGTTATAAAACTCGTATTACCATCGCCAAGTTCCAGAAAGATAATATTAAGTTACTTTAGTGGCCAGCAAACAGCCCGGATCTTAACCCAATTAAGGCCGTTTAGAATTTAATGAACACTCCATTAGCTAAGCGGAAGCCTCGCCTGTTAATAAAAGAAGCAATACAAGCAGCCATTAAATCTGAATGGGAGAATCTGGAGGCCTGCTACTTTGAGGATCTGGTTGCTTCTATGCCTGCACGCCTTCAGGCAGTAGTTGAAGCAGAAGGGGGACCTACCAAGTGGTAGAGGACAGTAGAAAGCTTAGAGGACGATCAGGATCTTGGAGGACGATTAGGAGCTTAGAGGAGACATTTGGACACTCGTTTAATTGCTAAGCGTTGATTTTAACACTTATTTGGCTACTATAACTTCAGAAATATTCGTATATAGGCAATCTACCATACAATCATTAGTTTTAAAAAGCTTTATAAATTTTTAATATTGAGGTCTTTCGAAGCTCACTGCCAAGACGGGGAAGCTCATACTAATCTATATGAGGGTTTCCGCCCGAGAGGCGTCACTAGTAAGGCGCTAACAACCGGAATTGACGAGGTGGTGTACACCACCCTGGCGCATCCGGTTGAAAGCGCGTGTTGATCACGCTAATCAAAATGCGTAGATTTATGCCTAAAAAAGGTAAAAATACGTTAAAGTGGCCGTGCGTATTACTTCAAAAGGTATAAACTCTGCCGTTTGATCACCAAGATCAACATGCGCTTTCAACCGGATGCGCCAGGGTGGTGTAGACGTACCTTCATCAAAAAAGGCATCCTCGGCTGCCCTACGAGTTCGGGCCTTCTTAACGACCATACGGGTCTCGTCTAGGAACATCAAATCAACTTCCAGGCAATTCCGTTTCGACTTTATGCACTGTCCACATGCAGGAGTAGCTTGGTCACACTGATAAATGTCAATGTCTGGCAAGGCGATCAACCACATAAATGGAATGGACGCCTACCTAATCTTTCTTCCTCGACATACTGCACATCCCTTAGAAGGCTTCCCTCTATATACCATCTTAACAGCGATGGAACTAGTACAGCAGCTTAGAACCCTTAAGTCACGAACCGGTATGCTGGTATTCGCAACGGTTGTCTAGCTGTTAATTCGATTGTCGATATTTCTACCTCGCATAGATATGCAGCCGAAGCTATCACGCCGTCTGTGGCCTTGCGAATTCGCTTCGACTTCTGAGGGTTCTCTGGATGTCATGTTGGCAAGAAATCCTACTAATTTGTGATCCTGGTCTGGTTGAAGGTTGGACGAAAGGCGGAAGCGCGTGAGCCGCGCTTAATGCGGTATGCAGTGCGATTGACTAATGATTTCGGGAACAGGGCACTCTGCATCAACACTGATATACTACCCCTCTAAATGGTTTGGTTTTAGTTGGTTTTAATTCGAATGCTGAATTCGTTTGGATTATATTTCTCAAGACTACCCGTTGATTACTTCAGCCAGCTCAGAGTAGAGCGGATGTTTTATTGGGCCCCTGAGTTGATAGAATTTTCTCAAGAAGCAAAATTGCGCCGAGCTGATGTTGTAGATATCCGCAAAAAGTTCTTTTTAAAAATTTGTATATCTCACAGGAGCCTACTTGCTTTTAAAGACGCCAACCTCACTAGTCAACCACTTCTTAGGAAGTTGATCAAATAGTAGATTCAAGTGAGTGTCATCTATACAAAGTCTGCCGCTTTAGCTTCTAAAATTCCTCGCTGACAAAATTTAAGTGAGTCCGCTGAGGTAAACTAGCGGAAACTTTAAATTTTTACTTCGGATTCAAAGCGAATTGATTGGTTGGACTGCGCATAATTCTGCGAGGGGTGCATTCAGTCGGACCTTGTCAACTTTATTTTCAAGTCGGCGAACGGCCTCCGCAACTAGACCACTTGCGGCTACAGGTAGGCAAGGTTTTGAAGTCTGGAAAGATTTGTGTCTGGAATATAGCCCCCCCATGCTTGTAGGAAGCAAGGCAAATTGAGATAATACTGTGACGAAATAAAACAGAACCAGCATAGAGGATACAGTTTTACACTGCTATTTGCGAAACCAACGAAATTACGCTGTGGTGTTGCTTTCCTTGCTGAAACATCGGAGGTCGGGGTTGACCCTCATCGGAGTTCTTAACCAACCAGGACATGATGCGCCTATCACCAACAGTCAGCCTGGATGTTGAAGGAATAACGCCTAGTGGCTCGCATGTCCAGTCGCTTTTGCGGTAAGTTAAGCGTGATGCAATGGCGAGACGGCCATCTTGTTTTGCACATTGTGCTCAGCCGCCAGATATTCCAGAGCTGTGGATCTCACTCAGGGTACTCCAAATAACAAGCTCAACCATGCGAGTAAGCACAGCATTCACCTAAAGTGATAACAACGGAGTCCGGACACCGGAAATTCACAGCCTTGTGCGCAGATCCTCAATGCTTGTCATTGCTTGGGTTCTTGGGTGTATATATATCACAAGAATATCCCAGACTTGGATAAATCAACTCAAGCTTTGCAGGGTCGTCTCCAGTTCATGCAACTTCGAGTAGATAACCTAAAGTAGGCTAACCCTTCTCCACACCGTGTCAAAACTTGCTCGAAATACTGATCGATCTTCTAGACAACCTTCATCTGCCTCCAACCTAAAGCAGATACAATTCTCTAAAGGATATCACCTAAGAGCACCAATCATCCAGCCGTTCCCTATAAAAATCATCTTTGCTCTTAATAAACTTCCCCCTCACTTCTCTATTAGAATTAAAAATGTGCATCACATACCTCGTCACAAGCCTTGTTAAGAGCCGAAAGGCTAAGAAAGCCAATGAAGGCAAAGCCAATGGCCAAGGGGCTCGGATGGAATACGGTCAACCTGGTGCATCACAACCAAATGGCGCACCACAATACAACGGCGCGCCGCAATATAACGGCAATGGAGCGCCACAGTACGACGGGGGGCACTACAAAGAAGGGTACCAGCAAAATGGTCACCAATGATATGAATAGGCGTCTAGATCGGAGGGTTTGGAGGTGGGGATAGTGGTAGCAAATTGTATTTCATTAGTTGTTTTATTTATGGTGCAATCAACTATTAAGCGAAAGCGGGAACCGGCGTCTTAACGTGGCAATGCCGCTGGCGAACCATTGGCAAATGCCTAGATCAAGGAATGAATATATTCATTCAATATTACCTTTAAACTGTTTTATTATCAGTCCTGCATTTGTGAACGCCAGTCTTGTTGAACTCACTGGCTCCTGGATCATTCAGTGCAACAAATTGGAACTGAAGTCGCACTAGCCATGCACAAGTAAGTGGTCATCAGGAGTGTGGCTATTTCCTGCAAGACACTCGCTTTTCGCTATTCGAAATCGTCAAATTATCAGTTGAGGCTAGACTTCATAGATTAGCTAAAATAGCTTCAAAAGTTGGAAATCCATCTCATTAGCAGTGAATAACAATTACACGCGTGCTCGAGAGGACGCTGGTTGGAAAGGGGGTGTATAGTGGCAGTTTTGAACAGCTATAACACTAAGCTAGAAAATACATTGACTAATCAAGAATTTGACAGAGCAGCCGTAGCCAAATTGCCCGACAACGCTTTTTTTTATTTTAAAAAAAAGGATCGAAAGTACCGCCCTGTTGAATCAGGCAGTCGCATCCAAAATATCCTGACCAGATCCCCCTAGAGGAGACAAGAATTACACCATCCACACCGACAGAGGAGTGAGCATCCTTCGGATCCCTCTTTTAAAAGCAGAGCACGGGAAGATCCAGTTGAGTTGCAAAAGCAGAACCGTATATCAGAGCAGCGCCAGATTCCTCCACTACACGCTATCCCCCATATTTCTCCAAAAAAAAAAAAAACCAAGTAAAAACAGCAAGAATGTGAAGGAATACTACCTGCAAAGGTAAAAAGGTGGTAATCTACAGATGATGAATGCTTTTCCGATACCAATATCAAATTCCCGCTCCAGTCCCATACGTTAAATTCCATCATTATCCATTTTCCAAGGTGAAATTAGATATCCTTGTTTATCTGCCGTCTTTTCTGCTTTTTGTTTCGGTCGGCCTTCCTGGTCACCGTTCCTCCTTAATCCGTACTGCATCTGCTAGATGTGGAAACGCCGTCCGGAACGCAGGTCCCAGGCTCCAGTTATTCAGATTGCGCAGATGGCTTTCGAATACTGGATTGATAAGCCACTGCTCATCTTCCTTGCACAACACCCCCGGCGTACTCACTGCGGGGCCGGGCGTCGGCGGGGCGGGAGGGGAACTGGTGTGCGCAGCGGTGCTGTAAGGTGAGCTGGCGGAGAATTGAGATGAGGCGGTTGAGAGATTTGAGGAGGTTTTCGCGACGGATGCTGGAAGTAGGCAATCACGCGGCTCGTAGGGCCAGTTGAGGGAAACCGTGGTTGTGTAGGGTATGAAGAAGGTATCGAAGACTATGAAGGGGGTGGCAGAAATCATACGATCACGTAGGCGTGGCCTGTAATAAGTAAGTATGGTTTGAGGCGGAGGATATGCGCGGAGGAGCCCGAGGGAACTCGATTAAGAGGTACATAGTGAAGGTAGTATATGGGCTTTACTTACCAGGGTAAATGATCTATCCATGCCGGATGCGGCGTGAACAATTGACATGGTCGTGGTGTTACCCAATCTGGTAGCCTGTCATAGTTTTCCTGGGTGGGTTCGATCTGCCATCGCATGATGAGGAACATAATGAACACTATTGCTACTTGTTCAGGCAGACCATAAATATCTGGAAATGCGCGAAGAATATCCGTAAATAGCTTTGAAAGTGGATGCGAGTCAATCTGACGCTCTGGATATAGCAATGCGGTGAAATTGGGATAAAGCGGCCCTACGAGTGTTTTAATCGGCATACCTTCGGCGGCACGGGCTTGGCGGTCTGCAAGAAAACCGAGCAATATGCCGTCAAGAGAAGAGGTGGCACCTATGCACCGGGGTAGACTAGCATGCGCCACCATGGAATGATGCTCGGCGTGGCCATGAACTAACGGTGTTGATGAGGGCGAGTGATGTGAGGGAACCCCGTTACCTAATTTCATGCGCTGACTACCATCCAGAAGAAAGTCAACCCCTAGGCGTTCGTCACAGTGCCCAAAACTTATATCATGATGAATTGGAGTTCGTTGCTGGTCATAAGGCGGACTGCCTCCTGGCCATCCCCGGATGTGGCTCGTTGGGGGGTCGCCAGGAAAGGGCCAGTGTCTATTGCTTGAGCATTGCCCGCTCGGTGATGGGGCATTTGCTGGAACATTTGACGGCGTGACATCACTCATGGGCACAAGGCCACTGTGAAATGATCGTGCGTCCGGTGGATGAAATTGTTGTACAAAGCGAGATTCTGCATTTTGAGGAATGGGTAATGGGCTGCGTTCGGCGGCAGCAGCCAATTCTACAAGCAAGTCAATACCTTTAAAGTGATTAAAATAAGCTGCATTTACATACCATTGAGGCCCTGAGTGCTCAGAATCGGCTGGATGATGGACAAGATCGAGGCCAATCTCTTCCGTATATCCTCATTTTCGGCCTGTATGGCCTCCTTCTGCCTCAAAGCGATCTGGAGCTCATGATACGGCTGTTGGGATTCCAGCTCTCGGATCCTGTTGTTTAACCTGTCGATCTGGTTCTTTGTACGCTCCCTTATGGCACGCTGGGCCTCACGATCGTTCGCTCGCTTCCTAGCGAGCTGTTCAGGAGTAAGGTTGGCGACACCGCGCGAGGACGGATTGGTGGACGTGCAGCGTTTCTTCCCAGGCCCAGCAGCGGTGGACGAAGATTGAGCAGTATCGGTCGGGGTGTCGTCGCTATTGTCCTCGGCCATGGTGCGCCCGAATCGGGGGAAAGATGTTCTGGGTGTGAGATCTCTAGTCAGGCAGCGCAGCCGAAATGGAGGGCGCGAGTCATGATCATGGGGAGCAACAAGAGCCATTAGCACCTCGGGTGTTCCTGACCGTGAATGCCCGGGTAACATTAATCAGTACTAGTTACACTATGGTAAGCTACAGCTATTCATCTCCACTAATGTGTCCTGCCTCAATCGTTTTCCTATTATATTGTACAGCGCTTAATACCGCCCATCATGTCAACAGATCAGAAAGTCAGCAAGATCGGCCTTGCTTCCGTCATCCTTCGAGCGAGTCCGTCTCTCCACCTATCCGAACTTTACAGGGTCAATGCTGACCTCTACCCCTCCCAGTATTCGCTGCCTCAACCCGTATCTGGACGTCGCCATTCAAAGGTAACAAAGGCGCCGCGGACTACTTCAAAGATGTCATGTTCGCCATGATGCGGTCCCAGCTGGGGAATATGACCCTTGCCCAGGGACGATACATCCATCCATTGACAACACCCGTATATCTATCCTTTGCGAAAGATAAGGGCTTCCCACCGGACAGCATTACCTTGTCAGATGGCGTCCAGGCACATTGGATTGGGAATAAGAATGCACAAAAAACAATTGTGTATTTCCATGGTCCGTACAACCACCTGTTACACAACATTGTATAGAGCTAAATCACAGAAGGCGGCGGATATGTGATGCCCGCAACCTCTGCCCTCTTCCAATATCTTATCGACATGAAAGACACTCTCATCGCACAAGGCACCGACACCGCTGTTTTAGTCCTCGCCTATACTCTCGCCCCGGAAGCACACTACCCAACACAACTGAAGCAAGCAATCGAGCTCCTCCGCCATCTCATCGAGACCGAGAAGCGGGATCCGTCCAACGTAAGCTAGCTCCACCTACAACCCCTGTCCCATCTTCCTCCTTGCCCAAAAGAGTCAACCCAATGCTCCTCCCTGCTCTTCCACTTTACTGACGTGCCACCCAGCTCACTCTTGGCGGCGACTCCGCCGGCGGCAATCTCGCCCTCTCCGTCCTATCCCACCTGTCCCACCCACACCCCTCGATTTCTGTGCTCGAGATCCCCGCACCGCTGCACGCCGCCTTCCTCCTCTCGCCCTGGGTCTCCTTCAACACGCACACGCCCTCCTACGTCACCAATGCTGAGCGCGACGCCTTCGATGCGCGACCGTTGACACGATGGTCCGCCGCCTTCCTCAACTCGTCCTCACCCTTCGCCGGCGACTTCTATTCAGAACCGTGCACAGCGCCCCCGTCGTGGTGGGAAGCGACCGCCGGCGTTGTCGGCGAGGTGCTGATCTGGGGCGGCAGCTACGAGATCTTGCTAGATGGGATTGAGGAATTTGCGCGCCGGTTTGAGAAGGGTTATGGCGGGAGCGGAGGAAAGGTGACCACTGTTATTACGAACAAGGCTGCGCACGAGGAGATGATTATCGAGCGGATGCTAGGTTATAAACATAAGAGCGAGAGTGCGAGGGCAGTGGAGGATTGGGTGAAAGCGAAACTATAGGCCAGGGGTAGAACATGCGGAAACAGGAAAAACGATGGATCAGTCATCATGTTATAAGTTGGATACCTTAAGCTGGGCGGTAATAGTCGGCTTGAATATCAATTTTATGTGTATATTTGTATTGAAAGTAAAAATGGGATGAATACAGCTTTTAAATGACGATACGAGCTATGTGCGGGGACAGAAGCGTTGGCTAATTTGAAGCCAAAACTTCCATTTTTGAACACTACGATACCGAAGGGTCGGTTAGGTTAGAGCTGTTGCTAAAAGATATCTGCAAAGAGCATAGCGATTCAGAGGATGATCTCGGTATAGATGGCCGTGCTTTGTTTTTGAGACTCCAGTTCCTCAGGATGATCTTCAACATGGTCTGGTGTCGAATACCAGCGAGTTTGACGAATTTGTTCTAGTTCTTAACAAATTATAAAGATGATTCTTGAGCAACTCTATAAGTTTCCGCATTAATGCATTTTCACTGCAAGCATAACAAGAAGTTAGGACGAGTGCTGACGGATGACTACACGAGGCCTTCCGATTAAAGGAATAACTAAGTTGTACGAATCATATCGATATTCTAATAGGTAGACAGAAAATATTCACTGAAATTTCAGCGCTAAGCATTGGGTTAGAGCTTCAGAACAAACTCTGCAGGAAGCTCCAAAAGTACCGCATGCCGTGAGACTAATTTATCCCTAATCTAGGGCAGGATAGTATTCGAAGCAGTCATGTGCAGGCCGTACTATTTAATAAAACTCCGCTACTTAATTGAACATGATTTTCCGTCCTTTAAACAGTAGACCTCCGGCGAGCTTTCCAACAGCAAATCCAATGTATGCCCCAGTCACAATGGTCACAGGCCATTTCTGCCATTCTCGATCCCTACTGACTATTAGCATTACCTAACCAAAGCGAACCGTAAGATCAATACTCACCAATCCAGCGGTATAGGCACAGCACCCAACCATGCACCCATCAATGTCCCCAAAGCAGCACCAAAGACCTCATCGATGGGCGGCAGGAGGCCCACAATCTCTCTCCATCTCTCTCCATCCACACCATGCACGTATATGAGAGGTACTGAGGCTAGCAGCGAAATGTGGGCGGCGCAGAGGAATGTATGCGGGAAGTGGGTGGTCAGCGGAGCGCCAAAGAGGATGAGGGTAATGCCGGCGAGAGGCGTCCCGGCCACGGTTGAGAGGAGGAGCGAGAGAAAGGCCGGCTATTGAAAGTTCAGCAAAGACCATTCGGGGTATGGAGGATCGTCTCCCGTACAACAATCTTGCCTTGAATACTGCTCTCTAGTTTACTCGCACCTGGCTTCTTCTTGACCCCAGGCTTGACTACGGGAGGCGCTGAGCTCGCACCTGTAGCAGGCAAACATATTGACACATAGGCAATCTGGAGAATGCTCAGCGGTATTAAGGTATTGAAGAGGGCGGGCACCGGATCCGCGACAATGGACTTGAATTGGAAAGCGTAGAGCGAAAGGACGAGGATCGGATGGATGTGGGAATAGATGTGAGCGGTGTCATTATTGAGTATGTCAATGGTCGAGGTAGCTAGCCGAGCCTTTGGAGGCTTTGTAATTGTTGTAGTGGAGCTCATCGTGGAGGGTACATGAAGGTGTGTCTTCGACTTACAGAGCATGCGTTTTCGCGCGGAGTAGATCCTTGCTAAAAATAATAAAGTCTCAAGAATAAGTTCTACGCTTTATATGAGGCACATAGAATACGATTATGTAGTGCAAACAGTCAGATTTCATCTTTGGCCTCCTTTGAATCATTTTGGTAAGCTTTTGTACTGTTCATATCTGTTGAGAAAGCACTGCTTGTCCATTCCAACCAACCAAATCCCGCAACACATGACATCAGGCCTCCCCAGATTTTGGCACCAGATTTCTCAGAGAGAGATCATAGACTACATCTTCAACCTCTTTGACCTGTAATAGCGTCATGTTAGCCGTTGGTGTTCTTTTCGACCAGTCGTGACCATGCAGGGTCATCTCACCCGATACTTTATGCCGTCGCTACGACGTCTTAAAGAGTCGTTCTTCAGATTCAAGATTTGGAAGCCAGCGTGCAGATCTTTGATGAACTGGCTGATCAAAAGGGGTCTATGATAATCTCCCAGTGTGACTGAGTTGCGTGCAAGACGGGCCTATGTATTGTTCAGTTGGAGCAAGGCATTTTGTAGTATTGGGCTGGTTCGTACCAGCTCATCAACCAGAGAGATCAAGGCTTGCAGGTATTCTTCAATCGTGAGATGGAACTCGTCTCTGTCCTTGAGATTGACGGGGACTACCGTATCATGGCCATTAGCTTGATCTAATTCCGTGACAATTAATGCTAACCATTCATAATCTGTCCAACTTCTTCAATGGTCAAGAGACGTCCAGGTTGGGCATCACTACCCTCCGCAGTGTAACCACCAAGCCAGCCACAAAATAAAATTCCGAATGTCTTCAATTTTATTAGTATGTAGCGGGATGCATGTGTTGGTGAACATACAGCGTCCTGGATTTGCCTAGACCACATGGAATTCCATTTATAGTAGGGGAGCTTCGAAGCAGCTCCTGAGAGCTTGGAGATGGTGTCAACCTCATTTCTGATGGAACTTTTGGCAGCGCTGAGGACGTCTCGGACTAGACGAAGTGAGATGAGATGTATGATATGACGTTAGAGGGAAGATAGATCCCACTTGCTGAGGCTGGAGTTGAGTGGGCTCTGGACAAAACAAATTGTACTGATCTGCCTGTTTTCGTGAATACGCATTTGGAAACACACTCAGAGAGGTTGACCTTGCTTCTCTAACGTTTGGATGATCTCACGAAGTTCCTGCTGTAGATTTAGATTGTGCGAGTTCAAACACCACTGGACGATTCCTCACGTCTCGGACATTAGAGTCTTCATCCACACGCGCTTGAAGGTCTTCAAAGATGGCAGGATTAACCATGCCATATCGGTCTGCCATGATGATTGTGGTAGATAAGAGCTTTAGAGGGGGCTTGTTGAGTCAGGATGCAGTAGGCCGCAATACAGAAATTTCTTGCTTTCATATCACGTTCAGCATTCAGGATAACAACGGCTTCACGCCATGGTCACTTCATATACTTCAAGCTCTGTATAAGGGGAGATTTCTTCTTCAAGCTCCCACACAAGGTGGGAGGCTCAATGAAAAAAGGTGGTTCGCGTCAGCCCGAGGCAGTGCAATACGAGCGACACTATGCAGCCAGACATGAGCAAGCCCAGCGGCCCGGTTGCGAGTTCCAAAGAGTGGTATAATCTTGAATTGCGACCGTACTGTTCACAATGTTAGCAGGCTATGAAGATAGGGGGAGATTTTACGGACATCGCGTTTTAGAGATTCTATATGCCAGTTAGCCGGATCTTCTCCAACCAAGGGATACACTTACAAACTAAAAAGAACAGATACTACACTTGATCTGTGTGATTGTCAGCAAAGAGGCAGGGAAGTCGAGAAAAACTTGACATACCTAAGCCAAAAGGCAAAGAGAGCTGAGGAACAGGAAGAGGAGCGAGAGTAGCAACGATTATATAGTGCGTGCCAAGACATTGGCGAACTTTCGGCTCAAGTGCTGACACGTCAGCTCCACTTGCTCCCTATTGAAGGAAAAGAGTTTTTGGCGTGCTCAGCCAAGTGTTCTTGTTCGGCAGTATCTGCAGACGATCATGGTTACACGATTGACTTCAGCGAGCGAGAAAGCCGACGCCAAGAATAATCTGAATATTGCTAGAAGGAAGGATTTTATTCACTTTCCTCGCCAACAATACCACATTACACGCAGACCTGGATCCTATAAATATTAGCATGAAGGTTCTTTGCGTGCGAAGGAAGCAGTGTTTACCCAGCAACGCCAACGCTCCGGAGCGATCAGTCGACCGAAGCTCAACTTTCCATTGAGACGACTGCCAATACTGATTTAAAGAACAGTGATAATTCCGAAACCACAACTAAACCCATTAGACAAGTCGTCTCGAAGTGATAGAGGTACGCTCACATGTGTTCCTCTTGTAAGGAGGGCGGCCGTTATATCCTCGGATACCTCAAACCATCTAGCTTACGGGGAGTAAGTTTCGATTTTGTGATAAGTCACGAATGATCCTGCTCTGGTAGACGAACCTGTAGCGACAGTGCCAGCACCAGACAACGCCAGCTCTCATGACGCTTCAGTTCCATTACCTATCCTTGTCCTCGTCCTCATCCGTCGCCTAGCTGAACTGTCCAAGGATAGAAATCCAGCCCTTCCGTACAATGTCCTCGCCCGCTGTTTACACTGAGCCGTCCAGAGACAAAGTCCAGCCCTTCCGAACAATGTTTTCGTCCGCCGTACACCCAGGATAAGCACTCGGTGCAGAACACGCCAAGAACAATCAAGGATATCCAACGTCGAGCCCTAGAGTCCAACAAGAACGGCCACTGTCCAGTCCGTTCAAAGGTGTGTAGCCAACACTCGAGTCTAGAGCCTGGAAGGGATAGCTACGATCTAGTCTAGTTGACAGATAGTAGCCAACATTCAAGTACAGAGCCCAGAAAGGATGGCCACGATCAGACTTGCTGATAAGCAAGCAAGCAAGCAAAACACCCCTCTGCTTGCTTGATTGCCCGATTTGGAAGCTCTCTGCTTGCTTGCTTGCTTATTAATTGCTTACCAAGATAGTATAGAATTTAAAGTTCTATAGAAAATCCGCCATGGCTTTACCTAGTAACAGTACATTGCCCACTAAGCTCCTCCACTATTAATTAATTATAGTATAGGTATAAGCTTGTTTGCGCGGCTTAAAGGCAGTTTATAAGGCAGATGTAGTAAAGGTAGTGCGTAGATTGCGATCTTGGCATAGTATAGAGGATTAGGAGGTAGAGGAAAAAGGTATAGCAGCTGTTCCTTTATTAGCTATTAGCTTTATATAAATTAATAGACTTACTACCTTCTCTAATAGCCTTTTTATAACCTATCTTCTTTTAAGAATACGTGTATTATAGAGTAGTAATTATTATTAGCTATAGCCTAGATTAATAAGACTCTAGTAGATTACCAGCTTTACTAAATCCTTATTTATAATCTAAGCTTATAGCTAGTATAGTTAATATATTAAAGGTAAACTGGGTAAGGTATAGAAACTTAATTTATATCTACTACTAGTACTTAATTAGATCCTAAGCCAATAGGTATTCCTTTAGTAGAGGATTAAGCAACTTTTATTATATATACTCGTCCTTATAAACCATTTAGCTTAATATTAAGGCACTAAAGTAGGCGTTAATATGGCTATTATAGCCAGTAGAGGCTTATATATATTTTAAAGGTAGTGCCTCTAGTTCTGCTAATAAAGGTATTAAATAATCTTTATACTAAAGCTAGAGAATTTAGAAGGTAGTATTACCGCTAGACGGAAGGCAAGGGCTTAACAGCTGCGGGAACAACTGCACGCTAGGTCATACGAATGGAAACAACAGGCGATAAGCTAGGGGGACGCAGGTGCCTTTCCAGCGTTTCCTACCTTTAGCAATAGGGGGCTAGGCCAGCCATCCCAAGCCTCAACGGGCCAGAAGCGGCGCCGCGCGATATCACTAGACTGAACAGGGACATAAGGGTCATAGGGGACACAAGGGTTATAGGGTATACAAGGAAGAGGACGCCCCATAGAAAGACCCTTATGGACATCTACAGCAAGCTCAAGACTAGGATAATTAAGAATTAGACTTAACGCGGCAAATATAACATTTGCAGCTAACCTATAAAGGGCATATAGCTAACTAGTAAGATTAGGGGAAGAACCGGAGACAATAATAGATTTAGATATAGAAGCGCTAGTAGGAATACAAGACACGGGAATAAAAAGCTCTATATAAAATAAGTAGCGACTAGGGTGTAGATATAAGAGATAAAAGTTCTAAATATCCTAGAGAAAGTGGAAATAGAAGAAGCAAGGAATAAAGGAGAGATAAAGGACCCTTACTGGGGGTCCGCCACCTATCTATTATATAGTATAACTGCGGCAATATAAACCACCGTCTTGTAAGGCCCCTACTAGACAGTCTAGACCTAGAGAAACACTATATCCTTG